>Ga0224558_1000701_pt1 | contig 38580 bp, 30 predicted proteins | sample 714S32024metaG_FD_180682 | JGI IMG/M metagenome (GOLD analysis project Ga0224558, IMG submission 180682) | Peat soil microbial communities from Stordalen Mire, Sweden - 717 S3 20-24 | ecosystem: Environmental > Terrestrial > Soil > Wetlands > Peat | place: Sweden: Norrbotten County, Stordalen... | reverse complement strand
GTTCGGGTTCGCGGCCTTGGTGGCGTCGAGATTGGCCTTGATGCCGCGCATGGTTTCGACATCTTCCACCGCGCCTTTTTCACAGGTGGCGATAATCATGCGCTGCTCACCCGGCTGGAGCGCAACCTTGGACTGGAAAGGGGTGCGGAAAGACGGTGGCATCCACTCCTCCGCGAGTCCAGTCTGCACATCGAGGAAAGTTCGCAGGCAGGCATTCTTGCAGAAGTGGCAGCGCGTGTCTTCGCTGTGCGTGGTGCGGTAGCTGATCTTGCGAACGGCGTCCAGCCCAATGAAGGTGGTGGAGTGCCCATTGCGCCACAGGCGGATGGCTTCGATGCCGGCGCCGATCGCTCCCGATTCGCCGCAGTGCTGGTGGACAAAAATCTCCGGCTCTTTCCCCGTCGAGCGGAAGCTGGCGCGCAGGAAATCCACCTGCGCCTTAACCGCGGCGAGATTGTTCTGCGTCCCGCCCTGCAGAATGAACCGCGTGCCCAGCGCAGCGAGGCTTGGCACCTTGGCGACATACAAGAAAACATTCCTGGGCAGCACCGTCGCCAAGCCGGCCAGGATTTCTTCCGGCCGCCAGCCCTGGCGCTGAAAGTTTACGATGTCGGACTGCAGGAAGACCGCGCAGCCGTAGCCGAAGACAGGCGTGGTCTCGGCGGTGAAAGCAACGTCCGCATAGTTCTCCACCGGGATGCCAAATCCTTCCGCCGTGGATTGCAGAAAATAGCCGTTGCCCGCGGAGCACTGTGTGTTGAGCTTGAAGTCTTTCACGCGGCCATTCTTGAGGACGATCATTTTGATGTCCTGTCCGCCGACGTCGACGATGACGTGTGGATCGTGGTAGAAGCGTATGGCCGACTCGGTGTGCGCCACCGTTTCGACCAAGGCAACGTCGGCCTGCAACACGCGTTGCAATGTGTCCTTGGCGTAGCCGGTCGTGCCCACGCCGAGAACTTGCAGGATCGCACCCTGGGTTTCCACCTGCTGGCGCAGATTCTCGAAGAGGTCAATGGTGTCCTGTATAGGATTGCCCTTTGAGAGTTGATAGGCTTTCGAGAGAACTTCGCCGTGCTCCGACAACAGCACCGCTTTGGTGGAAGTTGAACCGCCATCCAGGCCGATAAAAGCCTGAACTCGCTCCCCAGGCTGGAAGGCCGCCGGAACGAATTTCGGCCGCCAGTACTTGGCTTTGAACTCCTCTAATTCTTTCTTCGAAGTGCTCAACCCACAGTTGCCGGAAGCCGCTTTTCCCTGCCGGCGTCCTTCGTAGATGTAGCGCTCAAGATTCTGTGTCCCCAGATACTGCCCAATCCCCGCGTCTTCTCCTTTGCCGAATTCCACCGCGCCCATGGCCGCAAAATACAGAGCGTTCTCCGGAGTCTTGATCGCGTCATCGGCAGTAACATCCGGCGGCAGCTTGATGCCCCGCTCTTCCCAGAGGAGTGGGATGTTGTGCTGCCATGCCTCGCGCATTCCCCGAATAAAAGTGTTCGGCCCGCCCAGCAGCAACACGTGGGGGCGCAGCGTGTGGCCGCGCGTGAGGACGGTGAGGTTCTGCAGCACAATGGCGTCGAAAAGCGAGGCCATCAGTTCGTCGGCCGGGATGCCCTGCTTCTGCAGGCCATTGATGTCAGTCTCAGCGAAAACGCCGCACTTGCCTGCGACCGGATGGACCCTGACCCCCTTGTAGCCCTGGTTGCACAGCTCGTCCGGCGGGATCTTCAGCTTGGCGTTGATCTTGTCGATGACCGCGCCGGTGCCGCCCGCGCACTTGTCGTTCATCGAAGGGATCTTCTTCCTCCGGCCGTTTTCGCCATCCTCTTTGAAGATGATGACTTTGGCATCCTGACCGCCCAGTTCGATGACCGAGTTCACTTCCGGATGGAGCTTCTCCACCGCGAGTGCGACAGCGTTCACTTCCTGTACGAACTTCGCGCCGATCAGAGTGCTGAGTGCATTGCCGCCGGAACCGGTGATGAACATGCGGCAGTTGCCGGGAGCGATGCCGACTTCGGCTTCCATTCCCTGGAGAAATTCCAGGAGCTTCTCGGCTTGGTGCGCGTCATGGCGCTGGTAGTCCTGCCAGAGAATGCGGTCGGCCCCCGCTTCGCTGGTTCCCACTTCCACGACCACGGCCTTAACCGTCGTGGACCCGACGTCCACACCCACGAGATAGCGGATGCCGCATCCGTCGCATTGTACGGTCCTACCCACAGAATCTCCTCGGCTCTTCAAATCTCCCCCGGCAGGTTGACGAGGCGCGCATTGCCATCCATCAGGTTGTTAACGTGCAAAACAAAGTTGGCCGCAACTCCAGCTATGCCTCGGCGGCGCGGAACCGGATAAAGCGGACTCCGCAGCTGCCGATGCTCGGCGATGTATGCCTTGATCTCATCGAGCCTCTTGCCCGTGGAAGCCAGTGCCTGCTCGAACTCCGCCTTAGCCTTGATCTTGGCTTCCCCCAGCCCCATCTGCACCCGGCTGTGCGCGTTGATCTCTCCCTCCCCCGAAGTTTCGATGGGCAGGAAGATCATTTCCCGGAAACGGTTCACCACGGCGGACTGCACGCCATCCGATTGTGAAGACGGCATACAACCGAATGGCTTCACCGCCAGCACCATGTGACACAGGCGGCGCGTGGTGTAGTAGACGTTCTTCCCCACTTCGAGATGCCCTTCACCGCCACGGGCAAGCGAGTGGTAAAAGGGATGCGCCACTCGGGCCAGATCGCTCTGTGAAACGAGATGGTGCGTGAGTCCGCCCAGGTGGCGGGCGGTGCGCGCATGCTGGCGGTTCCAGATGCCTTCGCTCAGCCGCAACAGTAGCCACTTTTTGCGGAATTTCCACTCGTTCGCGAGTTGCTGCTTCCATTCCCACCAGCGCGCGTCGGGATAAGGGGCATCAAGCCCTTTTTTCGCGTCCGTGTTGGCCCGACCCTGATACAGGAGATAAGTGACCCAGCACCCGATTGGTTCCACGTCCACCTGGGCGCCTTCCTCCTCCAGAAAGGTAAACATGTTGAAGTTGCCGTCGCCTTCGGTGAGTTGTGCCCAAAACTCACCCGTGACCTTGACGATGGGCTTCACGCGGGTGCGGTCCACTTCGACTTGGTTCAGGCGCTCCCGCGCGGCGTGCATAACTTTGAGGAAGTCCTCGGCATAGAGGTGGTTCAACACCTTGCCCAGCGTATTGCAGATATCTTTGAGCTTCTTGTTCCGGGCCAGGCGGCGCGAAATCCATCCCGGCGCGCTCTCCAGGATTTCGTAACGCTTCCGGTTCTCCAGAAAATCGCTGAGTTGATCCACAACTTCTTTGATTGCCTCGCCGGTTGCACCCGGAGCAACCTCGTAAGGACGGATCTGGTAAACCATGTCGTTGATCACATCGCCCAGGTTCAGCGCGTTGAGCTGACCCATGCCAAGGTCTGCGGAGAACTTCAGGCCAGGGTTGCCCGTTGCCGCCTTGACGCCATGGTCCTGCTGGAAAAGCAGGACTCGGAAACCCCCGAAGCCCGCATTCTCCAGCGCCATTCGGTACTCGGACTCGTACATGCCGAAGCGGCAAGGTCCGCACGAGCCCGCCGTGAAAAAGACGTACTTGTCGAGGATTTCCTGGCGCGACAGACCGCGAGCTTCCAGCGACCGCAGAAATTCGATCAGGTTGCCGACTGTAAAGTAAGTAGGATTACACTGCCCGTTGTTGCCAAACTCCTTGCCCGTCTGGAAGGCGGCCACGTCGGGGTTAGGCAACATCTGGCAGCGATAGCCGCTGCCGCGAAACACGGCCTCGATGAAGCGCTCGTGTTTCCAGGTAAAGCCTCCGAAAAGAATGGTTACACGGTCGCGTTCTTCTGCGGTGAAGAGCCGCTCCATGGGTCGGTGAAAGTGCTCGATGGGTTTCTCGGGGAGCCCCGCATCCCGTACCAGTCGCAACCTTTCGGCGGCCACGCGCAGAGCGATCTCTTCCTCCCCAAATGGGGGAAGACTAGCGTCGGCAGATTTTATGGCGCTGCTCATTCCTTCAGAGTCTCTCTTTTGGCTAGGTCCCCGCAGAAGCTCGACACTGACAGCTATTTGACACTACGGCGAGGACTTTTACTACATGGGGCAGACAACGGGCAACATAATCGCCAGTCACAAAAAGTGGTATCAATCGCTGAAGCCAGCCAGGCTCACGCGTTTCGCAACATGATCCTTGATCCAGTGGCCATCCCACCACTCCTTGGGATCGATCTGAACGCCTTCCAGTTGCATGCTGAAGTGAATGTGGTCGCCCCCCGCCATGCCGGTTTGGCCGCTCTTGCCCATGATCTGGCCGCGTTTCACCATGTCACCCTCGTGAACCGCAATTTCACTCAAGTGGCCGTAGATGGTCTGCAGGCCATAGCCGTGGTCTACCACTATGCAATTCCCGTAGATGCCGAGCGGGGCAGCATACACTACACGGCCATCATTCGACGCCTCCACGCCCACGTGCTGCGTGATGGAAAGATCGTAGCCCAGGTGAACCTGCTGATCGATCTTTTTCCCTTGGTAAATGTAGTTCCGTTCGTCGGCAAAACTGGATTCCACCTTGGAGTTGTGTTGTTGCAAGAACGGCTGTGACCAGAGGAACCGGCCCTCGGTCTTGAAACGCAGGTCAGACAGAGTCTTGTTGTTCGCGCGCCGCATTTCGCTGTTGATCTTCACGAAACGCGCGATGGCGTCGCCCGAACCATTCGGGTCCAACTCGCCAATCACCTTTTGGACGAAGCGATCGTCGAGCTGCAAATCGCGCACCCGATACTTCGGCTGCTCCTTCTTGGGAAACTGGAACGCCATCGGTGCGCTGACTTCGTCGCCCGCCGGGTTGGTTGCGTAGACCAGCGGCACTGTGCCCGGCGGCATGTTCCACGCAAAAGCGAACAATGAAAAGAGCCCGGGCTTGCCGTCAGGCATGGGCCAACTGCGGAACGTTTCGTCGCCAACCCGCACACCCGCTTCGGTCGAATAACCTGCAACCTTGAACGTCACCAGATCGGCCATGCCCAGGTAGAGGTAGTGCTGATCGGAATCGACCGTGAGTACGGGAGGCTGCGTTACCACCATTACGTCCCGCTCTAACCGCGCCGTTTTGCCAAGAAAGTCGTTGGACACGACTTCGACGATCAGTTGTGCCTTACCGTCTTTGAGTTGCGGCATGGTTTTGGTTCCGGCCACAAAGTTCCAGACACTGTCTGGAACCGCTCGCTGCCAGAAGATGCGTCGCGCCGTCTGTTTGTTTTCCCAGGCGCTGTAGCGTACGCCGTTCTGCTCGACAGACACCACAGCCTCCCGTATCCCGTGCCGATCGCTAACCTGGAGCGTGAGCGGGGTCGCCACGCCTAGCGCGGTCACTTGAGGCTGCAGAAGGACAACTGGCGTGGCCGAGAGCGCTAGCAGGAGCACCACCGCCGTTGCCATGGCAACGACCAGAATGATAAGAAAAGTTTTCACGATAGAACCTCAGGATAGCATGCGAAGAATCGGCAGGTGCGCCGTCAGGTTGCGCTACGCCCGACTGTGATTCGATTATATTATGATGATTGGGATGCGGGTGACCTTCGTGACACTCCCAAAAGGTGGAATGCCGTTGCAGCCCGCGCTCGGGCTATAATCTTGCCTCGGAAGACATGTCCAGTTCACGCTACGCGTTGGTGACGTACGTCCGGAATCCGGTTGGCGAGTTTGTCGAACAACTGCGCCAGGAACTCCACCCGACTATCGCTCACATGCCGGCTCATCTCACCATTCTTCCTCCGCGGGAGCTGACCGGAACCGAAGCGGCCGCGCTGGAATTTCTGGAAGAGGCTTGTGGCCGCATCGTTCCGTTCAGCGTCGAACTGGGAGACGTGGAAACATTTCTGCCCACGACTCCGACGGTTTTCATCCAGGTAAAGCGGGCTGCTTATCGGATGCGTGAACTGCACGATCAACTCTGTGGCGGGGGGCTCCTCTGCGAGGAGAGTTGGCCCTATATTCCGCATCTCACGATTTTGAAAACGGAACAGGATGAGCAGGCGCGTGCGGCATGCGTGCTCGCGCGGGAGCGCTGGGCCGCGTTTTCGGGCAAGCGCCAGATCCATCTGGAGGAGTTGATGTTCGTCCGCGAGAATGGCGATTGCTGGCAGGATGTGGCGCCGCTGCCGCTGGGACACGGCCAATTGTCCTCCAAGTCGTAGTTCGCCTGGCATCGGCAACGCTGTCCGCACAAAAGTCCATGGCCCACTCCCCAACAACCCCCTGAAAACCCGCAACTAGCGGCCCGTTCCGCGGCTCGACAGGACATGTACTTTCTGGCCGTTGCCAAGTCCATTGGCGCGATTACCATAGATTCAACGGGCCGCAAGCAAGCGCCGGATCCCAGGCTGCGGGTTTGATCGGAAGAGAAGGAATATGCAAATTGGGGTTTACGGATCCGGCTACCTCGCTACTGTCATCTCTGCCTGCCTCGCTGACTTCGGCACGCCAGTTTGGTGCTGTCATGCCGATAGCTCGCGCATCATGGAAGTTGCCCGGGGCAACGTACCTTTTTTCGAAAAAAATCTTCAGGAAGTCATTCGGCGCAACGTGCGTTCGGGACGGTTGGTGTATTCGGCGGACCCGGAAGAACTGGCGCGCAAGACGCAGATAATTTTTCTCGCCGAAGATTCCGCCCATGGACTGGAAGAAATCGTACTTCGCTTGGCGACCGCGGCGGGCCGCTTCCAGGTGCTGTCGATCGTCACGCCGGATGGTGTGGGTGCAACCAGGAAGATTGAAAAAGCTCTGCAAAACAAAGGGCTGAAGAGCCTGCTGGTGTGCCAACCGATGTTCTTCACCAATGGTTGCGCGGTCGAAGACTTCAACTGGCCCGACCGCATCATTCTCGGGACGCCTTCGAGCGAAGCGGTTTCTACACTGAAGCAGATTTTTCATCCGCTGGTGATGCGCGGGGTCCCCGTGCTGGTCACAAATTACGAAACGGCGGAGTTGGCGCGCGAAGCGACCACGGCGTTTGTGGCAACCAAGATTTCCTTCATCAACGAAATCGCCAGCCTTTGCGAACACGTGAACGCCGATGCCGTCAGCCTCTCACTCGCCCTGGGGCTGGACAAGAAGATTGCGCCGCGCTGCCTGCAGCCAGGCGCCGGCATGGGTGGAATCTTTGCCGAGACTGATATGGAGTCTCTGACCGGGCTGGCGCGAGAGAACCGTGTCGACCTGAAAGTGCTGAATGCTGCCCGCGAAGTGAACATGAAACTGGCGGACCGGCTTTTGCAAAAAGTGGCCGCAGCGCTTGATACCGTGCAGAACAAGGACGTCGGCATTCTGGGGCTGGCATTCAAGCCGAATACCAATTCCGTTGCGGGATCGGCTTCCGTTCGACTGGCGCAGAACTTGCTGGCCGGGGGAGCGCGCGTGCGGGCTTACGATCCGGTGGCGATTCCCGACGCGCGCCGGCAACTGAACGGCATGGTGAAGTACTGCGAATCCGCCTACGGAGTCTGCGAAGGCGTGGATGCCGTGATCGTCGCCACGGGTTGGCCGGAGTTCCGGACGCTCGATTTCGCCAAGATCCGCCACTTGGTGAAACGGCCGATCATCATCGACACCAAGAATTTACTCGACTCGTCGCGCCTGCGCGCCATGGGATTCCAGTACATGGGCGTGGGACGACCGTAAGCGAGCCAGGATTTCGTATCAGGGCATCGCTTCAGCTTCGTATCAGGACATCGCTTCCGCTTCGTATCAGGGCATCGCTTCAGCGATGCCGAAAACTTCAAGATTAAACCGCCCCTTCAGGGGCTGTGTGCCGGACTCGCGCCGCAATTGCTATAATCGTTCTCTGCGGTGGGAGTAGCTCAACTTGGTAGAGCATCGGACTGTGGCTCCGACGGTTGCGGGTTCAATTCCCGTCTCCCACCCCAAAGACTTGCGCTCCTGGCTCTTAGCTCTTGGCTTCTAGCTTTTGGCTAGTTGCGGCGTCCCACAAATTCGCGGCATAAATCCACACTGTCATCCTGAGCGAAGCGAAGGACCTATGTAAGTGACTCGCGGCGAGGTCTCAACCGACTCAGCCCCGCGCGCTGACTTCTTCTTTTTCCCTGGCCGCGTAGTGGGACTCAACGTAGTCGTCGAGAATCTTGATGAACTCGGCTACGATCTTGTCGCCCTTTAGCGTCGTGAACAGCCGGCCGTCCACGTAGACGGGGGCTTTCGGTTCTTCGGCGGTTCCGGGCAGAGAAATTCCCAGGCTGGCGTGCTTCGATTCCCCGGGGCCATTCACTACGCAGCCCATCACCGCTACTTTCATTTCTTCCACGCCGGTGTGCGTCTGTTTCCAGACCGGCATCTGCTCGCGCAGATAGGTTTGGATCTGCTCGGCCATTTCCTGGAAGAAAGTGCTGGTGGTGCGGCCGCAACCGGGGCAGGCGGTGACTTGCGGGGTGAAACTGCGAATGCCTAGCGACTGCAGAATCTGCTGCGCTACCCGGACTTCTTCGGTGCGATCTCCCCCGGGAGCGGGGGTCAGCGAAACCCGGATGGTGTCGCCGATCCCTTCCTGCAGCAGTACCGCCATGGCCGCGCTCGAGGCCACGATGCCTTTGGCTCCCATGCCGGCTTCGGTTAGTCCCAGATGCAGCGGGTATTGGCAGCGCGCGGCGAGTATGCGATACACATCGATCAGATCCTGCACCCCGCTGACTTTCGCGCTGAGGATGATCTGGTCGGGGCGCAGTCCATGGTGCTCGGCCAGCTTTGCCGAAGTGAGCGCGCTTACTACGATCGCTTCCATAGTGACTTCGCGGGCGTCTTTCGGCTCCGGCAGGCGCGAGTTCTCGTCCATCATCTTCGTCAGCAATGCTTGATCCAGCGATCCCCAGTTCACGCCGATGCGCACGGGCTTCTGGTGTTTGACGGCAACCTCAATCATGGTGCGGAAGTTGTCGTCGTTCTTGCGCCCTATGCTGGCGTTGCCGGGATTGATTCGGTATTTGGCCAGTCCCTCGGCGCAGCCCGGGTACTTGGTCAACAGGAGGTGTCCGTTGTAATGGAAGTCGCCGATGATCGGCACTCGCAAGCCCTGCTTCTCGAGCCCCTCGACTATGTGGGGGATGGCCTTGGCGGCACCGTCGTTGTTGACGGTGACTCGGACTACCTCGCTGCCGGCTCGGGCCAGCGCGGCGACCTGCTTGATGGTGCCGGGGATGTCCGCGGTGTCGGTGTTGGTCATGGACTGCACCATAACCGGTGCATTGCTGCCCACGCGGACGCCGCCGATAGCGGCGGTAAAGGTTTTTCTACGATGAATTTCGGCCATGTTTGAGGTCTATTTTAAACCACGGATGGGAAAAGCGCGAGATCGGGCAGCCAAACCCCTTCAACGCAGAGAAGCCGCCGAGAGCGAGTGCGTCCGGACCCACGTGATCGGAGAGGATGTTACGGGGCTGATGGCTGACGGCTGACGGCTGATGGCTGACCCTACGGCATCCGCGTGAGCCCTGGCAGTGTTTTGACGAGGTCGTTGTAGATCACCATCACGGCAAAAAGCACCAGAAAGACGAATGCCGCCTGGTAGATGCGTTCTTTGATGGGCAGGCTGATTTCTTTCTGCATGAGGCTCTCGATGAAAAGGAGCAGGATCACGCCGCCATCCAGGATCGGAATTGGCAGCAGGTTCATGATGCCCAGGTTCAAGCTGATGGCGGCAGTGATTAACAGCAGCGGCATCCAGCCCTCTTCCCGGGCGGCTTGGCCAACCGCGCTGCCGATTCCGATCGGACCATCGACCTGACGCATGGATACTTTGCGCTGCACCATCTTTTGCAACAACTCCAGGATCAGGAAAGAGCTCTTCTTGTTGTCCGACAGAGAGCGTTTCAGCGCCTCCGCAAAACCGAGCTTCACAACTTTAGTGGGAACGCTGGCCACGCCGATCCGGTAACGGGTTTCTTGCGAGGGCCCTCCGGCGGCGAGGGTCGGTTTCACCGTGAAGGTCTGTTTCTGGCGGTTGCGGAGAACCACAAGTTCCAGAGGCTGATCCTTGGTGCGGTTCAGCATCTGGACGAGCGCTTCCAGAGCGGGAATGTCCTCCCCATTCGCGCTGAGGATCTGGTCTCCGACTTTGAGACCGGCCTTTTCCGCAGGCATCCCACGTTCGACAACTGTCAAAATAACGCTGGACTCTTTGGGCACCCAACCCACGACGCCGTATTGATTGGGCCCGAGCGGCTCCGGAGCCAGCACCTTCTCCATCACTTTGCCGTCGCGCTCGATGCCAAATTTCAAAGGCTGATTCGGGCTGAGCGCATCCGTAACGTCCACCTGCTCCCAATTCGGATTCTCGATGTCCTCGACCCGGACTATCCTGTCACCCTTCTGGATTCCCGCTTTATCGGCCGGAGTGTTGGGATTCACCCATCCCACAACCGCCGGCTCATCGAGCACGGCGGGGTATTCGTAATGCACCATGTACACGCCGGTGAGCAGGGCGACGGCCAGCATGATGTTCATCGCCGGCCCCGCCAGGGCTACGATGAAGCGCTGCCAGCGCGGATGCGACAGAAACTCCCCCGGATCGCCGGTGCGGTCGTCCATGGGATTTTCGCCCGACATCTTCACATACCCGCCCAGCGGAACCGCGCTGATGCGATAGTCGGTGCCGCCCTTGGTGAAGCCCAGCAGACGTTTGCCAAAGCCGATGGAAAACACCTCTACCCGGACTCCGAAATACTTGGCCGCGGCGTAATGGCCGAACTCGTGTATCAGGATCATGAATCCCAGCACGATCCCCATGTCGAAGATGGTATGAAGGACGGACAAAAGCTGCGGCATAGCTTCCTAGATTACCCCAAATTTCCTACTACGAAATGGCCCGGATGGGCGATCCCTTTCGGCCGTACTGCTTCACCATTTCTCTTGCCAAAAGGCGGGCCTCGGTATCCAGCATAAGCACCTTCTCTATAGATTCCAAATGGCCAGTTGGCGTTGCAGACATTGTTTCTTCGATGATCCGCGGAATCTCGTCGAATCCGATCTGCTCCTCGAGAAACGCCGCTACCGCGACCTCGTCGGCCGCGTTCAGGGCAATCGTCTTTGCGCCTCCGGTACCGGCCTCTTCGTATGCCAGACTTTCGTAGGCTAAACCGAGACAAGGGAATTTAGCCATATCCGGAGGGCAGAAATCCAGATGCTGCATGTCCATGACCGAGAAGCGCAAATCCGACGGGATCCGATCCGGATACGTCAGCGCATACAAAATGGGCAGACGCATATCGGTCACACTGAATTGAGCAAGTATGCTGCCATCCACGAATTCGACCATGGAATGGATCGTAGACTGCGGATGCACAATGACTTGCACCCGGCCGGGCGGTATATGGAACAACCGGCAGGCCTCGATCACCTCGAACCCTTTATTCATCAATGTGGCAGAGTCGATGGTGATCCTTTTGCCCATTTTCCAGGTGGGATGATTGAGCGCCTGTTCGACCGTAATTGAGGCAAATTCCGACTTGGGCGTCTTCAGAAACGGACCGCCGGAAGCCGTCAGCCAGATGCGCTCGACTTCGTTGGCGCCCCCGTCCATCCGTCCGCCGCGCAGGCACTGGTGGATGGCGTTATGTTCGCTGTCGATCGGCAGCAGCGGCTTACCCTGCTTCCGCGCCTCGGCGGTAATCAGTTCGCCCGCTACCACCAGGCATTCTTTGTTGGCCAGGCCGACGGACTTGCCCGCGCGCACCGCCTCGTAGGTCGCCTCCAGGCCGGAGACGCCCACAATCGCGCTGACCACGAAATCCACCTCAGGATAAGTCGCCACCCGCACCGTGCCCGCGGCGCCATTGACAACTTCGATTTCGGACAGGCCCGCGCTACCGAGTTTGCCGCGCAGCGCCTCGGCATCCCGCTCGTTTGCCAGCGAGAGCACCCGGGGCTTCCAGCGCACGGCTTGCTCAAAGGCCAATTCGGCATTGTTGCCGGCCGCCAGCGTGGCGACCTGAAAGCGCTCGGGATAGCTCTCGACCACACTCAAAGTGCTGCGGCCGATCGAGCCCGTCGAACCCAGGATGGCGATGCGTTTCATGCGGGAGGATCAGTTCTCATTGTAAGGGATGGAACCGTACCTGGGGGTGGAGGTGCCCCGTTCCTTCCGTTTTTTGCATGGGGCGGGCGCGGGACGAATCGGAAAATGATTCCTCCGTGAGTTCGCACCATACCCGCTGCGCCAACGGACACCCCCTTCGGTAACCTGTCGTAACACGTCCTTTCGTGCCATCCTCATCTTGCCGTTAGAAGCCCTATCGACCGCGACCGCAGGGCCAACTCCCGCTGCGGTCGCGGATCTCAAGTGAGGTTCATCCATGTTGCAGTCTCCGGAATCGAAGTTCTCTCCAAACGCCGTCCCGCCCACGAACAGTTACACTCCGGTCAAGCCGGCCACCTCACCCATGGATCAGGCCACTATCGGACGCTCGCTCGTCATCAAGGGTGAAGTGTCGGGTGCGGAATCGCTTTTCATTGACGGGCGCGTCGAAGGCACCATTAGTTTCCCCGACAATCGCGTCACCATCGGCCGTAACGGAAACGTCGCGGCCAACATCATCGCCCAGGAAGTCGTCATCATGGGCAAGGTGCAGGGCAACGTCGAGTGTGCGGACCGGCTGGACGTCCGCAGCGAAGGCATGCTTTCGGGCGACGTGATCACGCATCGCATCAGCATCGAAGAAGGCGCCATCCTCAAGGGCGGCGTCGAAGTGCGCAACCCCGAAAAGAAAGATCAGAAAAAGCAGGAGCCGGCCCAGAACAAGCAGGAATCGCACAAAGCAATGGCCGCGACTCCCGCCAACGCATAAATTTCACGAAGGTTATTAGAGCGTGTTTCATAAATCGGTTTTGGGTAGGGCACGGCTTTAGCCGTGCCGTTTAGGGCCCGTGAAAATGCGGGCTTTAGCCCCTGAGGGACGTGCCTTCCGAGCTGAAAGGCATTTATGAAACACGCCCTACCCACAAAAAAACGATGGAGTGCCCGGCAAACCTGCCCGCACTCCATCGTTCTTCTTTTGTCACTTCTTCGGTTTGAAGTCAAGCGACGCCGAGTTCATGCAGTAGCGCAGCCCGGTTGGCCCGGGACCATCCGGAAACACATGGCCCAAATGGGCATCGCAGCGGGCACAGCGCGCCTCCGTTCGAGCCATGCCATGACTGGTGTCGGTGAGCTCGCGGATGTTCTCGCGGTCGGCGGCGGCATAGAAACTCGGCCATCCGGTTCCCGAATCAAATTTTGTTTCCGAGCCAAAAAGCAGTGCGCCGCAGCAGACGCAGTGGTACGTCCCGTCGTCATGCTTGTTCCAGTACTGGCCGGTGAAAGCGCGCTCGGTGCCGCAGGCGCGGGCCACCTGATACTGCTCAGGGGTGAGCTGCTGCCGCCACTCGGTTTCGGTCTTGGTGATCTTGTCGCTGATCTTGTCGGTCATGTCGGGTCTCCAGAAAATAAGATGTAGAAAAGATCCGGAAGTTGCAAGCCGCTCAGCAGCGTCAGCCGCCGAGCAAGCTGCGGAAAAACTCAGATTTCGTATCAAGGTATCGCTTCAGCGATGCCGCAAGTTCTGTTTTGTATCAGGGTATCGCTTCAGCGATACCGCAAGTTCTCCCGAATCAGACGCCCCTTTAGGGGCTGTTCATTGGCTTTTGCCCAACCCGGTGGAACGAAGCATCGAAGTTCCAGCCCCGGAGGGGCGGCCGAGCTTAGCCCAGCGCTTCAGCGCTGGGGAAAAGCGGGACAAATGATTCAAGTCCCGGAGGAACGGACGAAGCTCTCACACGCACACTGTCGGGCTTTGCCCGACTGGACAGCCGGGAGCTGTCCCTACGTGAGATTTTCTGGGCTAAGATCGCAGTTCTTCCACGCGGCCTCCGCGTCCTACCAGCACCAGCTTCGCCAGCCCGATGAACAGGCCGTGTTCAACGATGCCGGGCGTATCGCTCAGGATGCGCGCCAGCGCAGCCGGATCCGCGATCTTCCCGAAGCTGCAATCGAGAATCTGATTCCCATTGTCGGTGAGGTAAGGACTGCCGTCGGGTTTGGTGCGCAATTTGGGCGACGCGCCAAGCGCCACGATCTTGTTCTCAACCACGGTTCGCGCAAACGAAATGACCTCGACCGGTAAAGGAAATTTCCCAAGCACCGGAACCATCTTTCCCGAGTCCGCGACCACGATCATCTTCCTGGAAGCGGACGCGACGACTTTCTCGCGCAGCAGCGCACCGCCGCCGCCTTTGATCAGGCGCAGCTCCGGATCGACCTCATCGGCGCCATCGATGGTGATGTCGATTTCTGGATGTTCGTCCAGCGAGCTCAGCGGAATGCCGGCTGCGCGCGCCAGATCAGCGGTCTGGACGGAAGTTGGGATTCCGATGATTTTCAGTCCCGCTCGCACGCGCTCGCCGAGAGCGACGACCGCGAAGTAGGCGGTTGAACCCGTGCCTAATCCAACGACCTCGCCGTCACGCACGAGTTTCGCGGCCGCGCGGCCGGCGGCCTCTTTTTCCTGCGAATTGGCCATAGGTCACCTGTTGAAGTCTTGCGCGCCCGCCATTATTCCACGGCCTTCTGAATCAGCCCACCGATTCCCGCAATGTTTTTCAGCAGGTCCGCGGGAAAGCCGTGCCGCTGCTGAAGGTATTCGGGCGAATTATAGGAGAGCCAAACTTGGCCCTGCTCGTCTTGCCATGCGAGTGCTTTCAACGGCAGGTCAATAGCCAGCCGGGGCGCGGCGACCATCAAAGGCGTGCCACCTTTCGGACTGCCGAAGATCAGTAACTGCGTCGGGCGCATGTTGAGGCCGGCCCTCTCTGCCTCACCGCTGTGGTCGATGAGGGCAAACACCGTCACCGCTTTCTCTTTGAGAATCGACTGCAGCCGCGCCACAGTTTCGGGTACTGAATAGCGGCTGGACACATCAATGATTCCGCTGTCCATGTGGCACCTCCGATGTTGGAGCAGCCGTATTCTAGTTCAAAATCATCTTGCCCAGGATCTCTTTGAGCAACTTGGCGGCGACCGTGGCGGTGATTTGCGTGTTGTCTTGCGCAGGATTGAATTCGACGATGTCAGCGCCGGCGATTTTCCCGGTGATGGCATGCAGGTGAGCGATCGCTTCTCTGACCGACATTCCTCCGGGCTCGCGATGCGAAATGCCCGGAGCAAAGGCGGGATCGAGCGCATCCATGTCGAAGGAGATGTAGATGGGGCCATCGATTTTCATGCGATCGAGCGCGGGCAAGTAGCGCATTTCGATGACTTCGACGCCGAATTTCGCGGCCTGCTCCCGCTGATGCCCAGTCATAGTCCGAATGCCGATCTGGATCAGCCGCTTGGCCGCTCCCTCTTCCATGATGCGTGCAAATGGGCAAGCGTGCGACAGCCGGTTGCCTTCCAGTTCGTCGTAAAGATCGGGGTGCGCGTCGAAGTGGAGGATGGTCAGTCCGGCGACGTGCTTGCCTAAGGCGCGGACGATCGGCAGGGTAATGGAGTGGTCACCACCCAGACAGACCGGGCGCAGACCTTGGTCGAGCAGTTCGCCCAGTTTCTTTTCGATCGCGGCGAACGGCTCATCAAAGGTGAACTTCAAATCGCCAGCATCGCAGTATGTACCCTCGGTCCCGAGGTCGACGCCGGTTTCCGTCCAGGAATTCGACGCGATGGAATTAAGGGCAACGCGAATGATCGGCGGAGCTCCGGCCGCTCCACGCAACCAGGACGAGTTGGCATCGAAGGGGACGCCGAGAATCACCGGAGTTCCAGGCTTGGCCGCGTCGGGACGAAGTGTCATGGGTGTATCTCCCTGGGTTCAAATTAGCCGCGGTAAACAGATCTTGCAGTGACCGGTGACACAGCCCTTACTTTTGTGTGGGGACGGGGCTATGCCCCGTCCGGGCGGGGCGCAGCCCCGTGCCACACGACTCCCGCTGAATCGGACACGCAGTGCAACTCATCCGTTATTCTATAGAAGACATCTTATGGCTACTTCAACGCGCAATACCAGCGGGGGCACAGCCCCCGCCATAATTGAAAACCACGAACGCGAGCGTGTGTTTGGGCTGTTCCGGCAGTTTGGATATCTGGAGGCCGAACTGAACCCGCTCGGCCTGTTGCCTCCGCAACCGCATCCGGACCTGCGGTTTGATGCCAAGACCGACAACGAATGGGCGCGGGAAGCGCGGCGCATTTATTGCGGAAGCGTAGGCGTGGAGTTCATGCACATCGTCGACCCGGAGCGCCGGCGCTGGATTCAGAATTGCATCGAGGCCGAACCGCCTGCAGTCGAACTCTACCACGACCGCGCGCTCGACCTGCTCGTGCGCGCCGAACTCTTTGAGCAGACGCTGCAGCAGCGCTATCTGGGCAACAAACGATTCTCGCTCGAAGGCAACACCTCTCTGTTGCCGGCCATGGATCAGGTTCTGGATGTGGCCGGCGAGCGCGGTGCGGTGGAGCTGGTCATGGGCATGAGTCATCGCGGCCGGCTGAACGTCATTATTCATTTGGCAAACCGCCCGCCGGAGCAGGTCTTTGCCGAATTCGAGGATGTGGATCCACGCAGCGTATTAGGCTCGGGCGACGTGAAGTATCACATGGGCGCGACCGGCGAGTACGTCACCAGGAGCGGAAAGAAAATTCATATTCACCTGGCATCGAATCCCAGCCACCTGGAAGCGGTCGATCCGGTAACGGTGGGACGCACCCGCGCCAAGCAGGACCGCGCCGGTGCAGGTGGCACTGCAAAGTACTTGCCGCTGCTGGTGCACGGCGACGCCGCCTTCGCGGGGCAAGGCATCACGGCGGAGACGATGAATTATGCGGACCTCGCCGGCTACACCGTGGGCGGTACCATCCACGTAATCGTCAACAACCTGATCGGCTTCACCACGAACGCCCGCGACGAGCATTCCTCGCGCTTCTCCGCGCAACTGGCGCGGCGGCAGCCGATTCCCATCTTTCACGTGAATGGTGAGGACGTGGATGCTGTGATGCGGATCGCGCGCATCGCCACCGAGTATCGCTACCAATTCGGCACCGACGTGGTCGTGGACCTGATCGGCTACCGGCGCCATGGGCACAGCGAGGTCGACGATCCCACGGTCACCCAACCGCTGATGTATAAGGCGATCAAACAACATCCGCCCTTGTATCAGATTTACGCCAAACAACTCGGCATGAATGATGACAATATCAAGGAGCGAGTGCAGGCGGTCAAGAGCGAGTACGAGGCCGCACAGAAGAGCGCGACGCAAGTCACCAAGAAGCCGCTGATGCGCGATCTACCAAAGTACTGGGACGACTATTTCGGGGGCCCCTATAAACCGGATTACGAACAACCCACGGGCATAGCGCCTGAGGAACTCGCGGAACTCACCGAGCGTTTGACCACCTATCCGGAGGGCTTCCGCATCCATCCGAAAGTGAAAAAGTTACTCGAGCAGCGCCAGGAAATGGGGACGGGCAAGAAGCCGCTCGACTACGGCATGGCGGAGGCGCTGGCTTTTGCCAGCCTGGTCAAACCTAAGCTGCAGAAGGAGGGGATTCCCGTGCGCCTGAGCGGGCAGGATACGCGGCGCGCGACATTCAATCAGCGGCACTCGGTACTGCTGGATATTGAGGATGAGACGGAATACATTCCCCTGCGCCACATCGCAATCGGCCAGGCGGCCTGCGACATCTACAACTCGCCGCTTTCGGAGGCGGGCGTGATGGGATTTGAATACGGCTACAGCCGCGATTATCCCGAGGCGCTGGTTCTGTGGGAAGCGCAGTTTGGCGATTTTGCCAACGTGGCGCAGGCGGTGATCGACCAGTTTGTGTGCGCCGGCGAGGAGAAGTGGAAACTGCTGTCAGGACTGGTGCTGTTGCTGCCCCACGGCTACGAAGGCCAGGGTCCGGAGCATTCCAGTGCGCGCATCGAGCGCTTCTTGCAACTGGCGGCGCGCGACAATATCCAGATTTGTCAGCCTTCGAATGCGGGCCAGTATTTCCACCTGCTGCGGCGGCAGGCGCTGCGCAAGTGGAGGAAGCCGCTGGTGGTGTTCACCCCGAAGAGCATGCTGCGGCATCCGGATGCCCTGTCTCCCCTGGAAGATTTGACGCATCGGCAGTTTCTGCCAGTGATACCGGATACAGAAACGCAGGACGCCCAGCGGATTCTGATCTGCACCGGCAAGATCGGACACGAACTGCGCACGGAGCGGCAGAAGCGCAACGACTCGAGCACCGCCATTGTCTTCCTCGAGCAGATGTACCCCTTCCCCGAGTCGGAACTGGCGGCAGAACTGGGGCGTCACAGTGCGGCGCGAGATATTGTGTGGGTGCAGGAAGAGCCCGCCAACATGGGCGCGCTTTTCTACATGCTGCCTCGCTTAAGGAGCATCGCAAACGACCGGCCAGTTATTTCGGTGAAGCGTTCCGCGAGTGCAAGTCCGGCTACCGGTTCGGCAAAGGCGCACGAGGTCGAGCAGAAGACGCTGCTGGCACTGGCCTTCACGACGCCGGCCTGAATCGGGTTACGGCCAGCGCTTAGCCGCCTCTTCCCAGCCGGCGGCGCGTGCCGGTTGGCTTCCAGCCTGGGCGGCAACCGCCTGCGGAATCCGGACTGGCTGCGGCGGCGGCGCGGTAGTAGTTAAGCTCGGCTTGGGCGCTTCTGCCAGTTGCTCCTTTTCTTCCGAAAGCAGCGGGGCGGCGATGCGCAAGGCCTCAACTTCTTTTTCCAGCCTGGTCAGTTCAAGTTCCTTCTGTCGTAAAACTTCATACACATTCTTCATGCTTGGGCACCTGTTTGAACAAGGAATAAGCGCAGACTATGGTTCCACCGGCCATTTGTCAAGGAAAACGGCAATCGGCAGTTCTCGGTTGGTTATCGAAGCTTGGTTACCGAAAGACGACGATTGCGACCAGGATGCCCAATAGCAGGACGACGATCGCCAACAGATTGACGTGGTTCGCCATCCACGATTCTTGTAGGGGCGCCGAGTTTGCGAGAAACGCCGGCACGAATTCCTCCGGCGTTGGCGCCGCGGAGTCGGCCGCGGAGTCGGACGCGGCGCCCTGCTCCCGCGCGCGCTGCTTCTCGCTATCCTTCTTCTCACAATCGAGGCAGTGCGTTCTCCCCCCGGAGACGGGGAATCCGCAGGAAGCGCATTTTTGCACGAGGAGCATGGCCTCAGGGACGGCAGCGGGTGCTGGCGACGAAATTACGGGCGACTCGGCGGGAAGGACTGTGGGCTCGGCGAACTCCGGGTTAAGAGAAATGTTAAGGGTAATGTTAACCGGAATCGCGGGCTCCTCCGGCGCGCTGCTTGCCGTGGAGACTTCGGGCAAGAGGTCGGGCGAAAGTTCGGGAGAACGTCCGGGCAAAACTTCGGCGGGTTTTTCCGGTGCTCGCCCGGGCGCCGGCGCGGGCGCGCAGTTCAGGCGCTGCTCGGCCAGATCGAGGGCCGTCAAAGTGAGGTCGGCCATGCGCTCGAGTGCGATCAGATCGCGCTCTTCGAAAGCGTAGGGGTGATCGGAAAACAGCTCGAACAGTCCGCGGACCTCTCCCGTATTCCGCACCAACGGCAAAACCACGATGGAGGCAATGCCCAGCGCCCGGCAAGTTTCCAGATTCACCCGCGGATCGGTTTCCGCGTTGTTACAGCGCAGCAACTGCCGGCGGGCAATGCTTTCGCCGGTCAATCCGGAACGAACCTGCAGCCGCGCCCCGACTGCCGGCGCCGAGGAACCAGCGCTGGCGCGGCAAACCATCTCCTCACCCCGGAGCAGAGCAAGGGCAGTTCCGGTCGCGCCGGTGATGTACTGCGCGCGTTCCACTAACAACTGCAGGGCGGAGTCCAGTTCCGTCTCTTCAAGCACGCGGCGCCCATTGGAGTTATCGCCTCTTGCGCGGACCGCTCCGACCGCTCCTGCAGCGGACGACTGACCCGTCTCCGCGGTCGTGTCCTCGGTGCTCGGTGACGGGAATGAATCTTCGGGTTGGTCGGATCCGTGCATGGAATTGCTGTCAAAGCCGCGTTTCGGCAATCAAGAATAGTCAAAAAATTACACCGAAAGGGCTGAACCGAGTCTCGCCTTGGAGGTCTTTGCTGTCAAGGGGCTGGAAGCCATTGCCAGGGCCGCGGCCGCGCGGTTGTTTGTGAGTGCAAGCAAGCTGGTGGAGAGCCGGGCGCCCCCGCACGACCGAGCGACGCCGGACTTACTGTGACTTCTCGTCTTTGTGCCGCAGCCATTCGATAAACATCTGTTCTTTTGGTTTGTCGTAGGCCATAAGCAGGTGGCGGATGCTGCGTCCGCTCACGAAGTGGCAAACTTCTTCCGCCAGGTTCTTGGCATGGTCGCCGGCGCGTTCGAGAGACTGCGTCATGAAGATAATCTGCAGGCTGGAGTGGTGCGCGACGTTCTCCGGATTCTCGATATGGCGCAGGAAGATGATATTGCGCAGGCGGTCCATCTCGGCATCCGCGCGGAGCACGTCAATCGCCTTCTTGACGTCGCGCTGGGAAAAGGAATGGCCAACATCGGCCAGCATTTTCTCCAGAACCGTAGCCATCTGGGTCAAGTCGCGCGCATCCTGCGCGTCGATGCGGCCTCCCGCAGCTTGCGCGCTGGTGGCAAAGCTCAAGAGCAGGTCCCCGATGCGCTCCAGTCCAATCATGACTTTCATGCAGGCGAGCAACTGCCCGGTTTCGGTCTCCGGAACGCCGGTGATGGTCGAGGTCACACCGATGTCCACTTCCACATCAATGGCATCGAGTTCTTTTTCGCACTCCCGGATGGCGTTCAGGCGCGACATGGATCCGGTGGCAATGCCCTCGGCCGCGATGGCCGCGGCCTCGCGCGCAAGTTCGCACGCTTCGACGGTTCGCTGCACCAAGCCAGAGTGCGAGGGCTCAGGCCAAGGTGTTTTTACGCTGGCTGTGCTCATAGGCTAAGATCAAAGACCGCCCCTACTTTATTGGATGCCGGATCCTCTCTGGTGGACGCGAGCCGTGTCAACCCGGAGTGTGGCACACATCCCCAGAAAAAGCATAATTCGCTGCGGTCCAAGGTAGGTTACAACCCGATGAATTTCCGGCTACTCGGGCCACTCTTTGACTTTCTCATGCGGCGAAGCGCGTCGTCGGAGGCATGCAGAGTCACGTTCGGAATGTCATCGGATCGCATAACCGCCATCGACACGGATCGTAGCGCCGGTAACGAAGTCCGAAGCCCGCGAGGACAAGTACACAGCCGTTCCGGCAAGTTCCTCCGGTTGACCCCATCGACCGGCGGGGGTCCGCGCAAGAATTTCATCGTTCATAGGCATTGTACGTACCGGCGCCGTCATGTCCGTTTCAATCCACCCCGGCGCGATTGCATTGACTTGAATATTGTGCGGGGCGAGTTCAATGGCCATGGACTTGGTCAGTTGGACGATCGCTCCTTTCGCTGCGCTATAAGAAGGGACGAGCCCAGATCCAAAGAACGAGTACATACTGCCAATGTTAATAATCTTTCCACCTTTATTACTGACCATCGATCTGGCAGCGAGCTTCGAAAGAAGGAAAACTGCATTGAGTTGCGTCTCGATGACGTTGTCCCAATCTTCAGGCGTTTCCTGCAACACACCGCCGCTCAGCGACACGTTGCCGGCATTATTTACCAGGACGCCTATGCCACCGAGCTCGCTCTCGACCTTGTTAAGCGCGGGTTCCAATCCGGCGCGATTGGTCACGTCAACCATCACAGCAATCGATGGAACACCGATTGCTTTCAATTCGGAAAGCACTCGCTGGTTCTTTTCGTCGTTTCGTCCGAACACGGCGACCGCAGCCCCGGCTTCGGCCAATCCGAGCGCAATGCTGCGACCAATTCCTCCATTACCACCAGTCACTACAACCACCCGACCGGTTAGGTCAAATAATGCAGGCATTTTCATCAAGCGCTCCCTTTCAAGGACCAACGAACAGGATTGATGCTGCGAAATAATCCAAGTCAGATCGTCAGAGTGAACCCGCCATCCGGTGTCAGCGTGGTGCCCGAGATGTAGCTAGCCTCGTCCGAGCACAGAAAGACTATAGTCTGGGCGATCTCATCCGGGCGGCCTGCCCGCCTCGTATGAACACGTGGTATCAGAACCTTGTCGTACAAGTCGTCGCCGACGATGCCGCGCGCCCGGTGATGCATCGGCGTATCGATGAACCCTGGACACACGAGATTCACCCGGATTCCCTGCGGCGCCAGCTCCGCTGAAACGCTCGTGGTCAACCCGATTTGCCCGTGTTTCGAGGCGACGTACGCCGAGCCGGTGGGAAAGCCGAGAAAGGAGTTTACCGAACCGACGTTGACGATCGCGCCGCCATGTCCGCCCGCAATCATTGCTCGGGCCTCGTACTGCAAACACAAGAAGGTGCCCTTCAGGTTGATGTCGAGAACCCGATCCCATTCCTGCTCGGTTAGATCCGTGATGCTTGCGAACTTCCCCTCAATGCCCGCGTTGTTCACGGCGTAGTCAAGCCGGCCAAATGTCTCAATCGCATGTGCCACCATCCGTTCGACATCTTTCGCGATTGCGACATCCGTGACCACGAAGCTGGCTCTCCCTCCCCGAGACTCTATCTCACTCGTGAGCGTCGCCAACTCATGTTCGCGCCGCGCCGCAAGAACCACCTTGGCGCCTCGCGCCGCAAACGCCTCACCTGTCGCCCGGCCAATCCCACTGCTCGCTCCGGTAATCAGAGCTACTTTGTCATTCATATCTGACATCTGGGTCCCCCATGGCCCCGGTTGGCTTGACTCTGGCCAAACGTCGCCTCTCAAGCGCTGCTATTGCAACCGGAAACTGCCCCACTACCAAAATCTACCCGGAATCCGCCTCCGAACCAGGCAACGTAAACAAAAACGTCGAGCCGTGATTGAGCTCGCTCTCGGCGCGAATCGTTCCCCCGTGTGCCAGAACAATGTGCTTGGCGATGGCGAGTCCCAGCCCGGTGCCCCCGGATTCTCGCGAACGAGCTTTATCCACGCGATAGAAACGCTCGAAAAGACGGGGCAGATGCTCGGAAGAAATGCCGGATCCGAAGTCCTGGACATAAAACTCGACGCTGCCCTCGGCCGCGCGGGCTCCGAGAATAACTTTCTTTCCGGACGCCGCGTACTTCAACGCATTCTCGATCAGGTTGGAAAAAATCTGGTGGATGGCTTCGCGATTCGCATTCACATTGGCGGCGGGAACTGAGTTCTCAATCACCAGTTCCACTCCATACGACCGCGCCACTTCAACGAAGCTTTCCAGGGCATCCTGCAGCAGTTCTTCGGCGCTGACCCGCTGGATGTCGAACCTCTGTTCGCCCGATTCGACGCGCGCCAGAGTGAGCAGGTCTTCCGTAAGGCGCGACATGCGGGCCGCGTTCTTGCGGATAATTTCCAGAAACTCGCGCACGTGATTGTCGGCAATCGGGCTGTCGAGCAGCGTCTCGGTGTATCCCTGGATGGAAGTCAGCGGAGTGCGCAGCTCGTGCGAAACGTTGGCGATGAAATCGCGCCGGCTCTTCTCCATGCGCTCCGTCTCCGTAAGATCGCGGAGCACGGCGACCGCGCCCCCTCCGGGCATGGGCGCCGCGGTGACATCGAAGGTGCGCCCGGAAGCGATGGTGTTCGAGCGCGCGGACCTGACGACCTGGTAGCGCGCCGCATCCTGAATGGCAGCGAGAAAGTCCGGGTCGCGGACGCTGTCGATCAATGGGGCATTCAGGCGGGCAGCTCGAAGCAGCAGACGGTCCATACTCCGATTGGCCCACTGGATGCGCCCCTCGACATCGACTGCGACCACCGCGTCGTGCATGCTGTTGAGAAGAGTTTCCAGCTCGCGCTGGCTGGTCTGAACGCGAGCGTAACTTTCCTCCACCCGCCGCGTCGTCTTATCGAGTGCTAACGCCATCTGCCCGATCTCGTCCGTCGAAGTGGAAGCGATTCGGGCGGTCAGATCCCCGCCCGCCACGCGCTCGGCAAAATTCACGATCCGCTGCAGGCGCCGGCCAACGTATTGCGAAGCGACCGCCGCCACCAGCACCGCGAAAACAAAAGCGCTGAACGATCCCCAGAACAACGCCACGCGCAACGGACGATCCGTAATTTCGATCTCGGGCAACGGATACGCCAGCCGCACCGCTCCTCCAGAAACCGGCGCCGCCACGTACACAAAAGGAACGCCCAGACTCTGGCTCTTGCGCTCATCCATGCCGACTTCGCCGGCGAGCGCCGCAACAAACTCCCGGCGATGCGCGTGATTCTCCATCGTGCCGGGATCGGCTTCCGAATCGGCCAGCACCTTCCCGGTGGGATCGACAACCGTGGCGCGGGCTCCCGCCGCCTGGCCCTCCTGGGCGGTAATGTCGGCCAGGGAGTGCTGCCGGTCCGCCTCCACGCGATGGGCGAACATCAAGGTTTTCTGTTTAAGATTGCGCTCGATCTGCTCGCGCAGCGTGCGTTCCCAGACCTTGTGCACGGCCAACTGCAGCGTGATCGCGGTTACGCCAATCACCAGCAGAAACACAAACATCAATTTAAAGAAGATGCGACTTCTCAACGCGCGACCTCAAAGCGGTACCCGGCCCCCCGTACCGTCTTCAAGTAGCGCGGGTTCTCCGGATCGGGCTCAATTTTTTCACGGATGCGTCGCACATAAACGTCCACCGAGCGTGGCGTCACATATGCCGTATCGCGCCAGACCGAGTCGAGCAACTGGTCGCGAGTGAAAACGCGTCCGGCGTGGCGCATGAAGTGGTCGAGCAGCCGGAATTCGGTGGCCGTGGTCGCCACCGGTTTCCCGCGAACCGTCAACGTCATTGCGCCGGGATCGATGTTGATTTCGTCGATCCTGGTTGGCAGCGGCGGCAGCGGACGCTCAAAACGACGCAGCACCGCCTTGACCCGAGCCACCAGTTCGCGCGGGCTGAAAGGCTTGGGGATGTAGTCGTCGGCGCCCAACTCCAACCCCAGAATGCGATCCGCCTCGCCGCTTTTGGCGGTCAGGAAAATCACCGGAACCGAAGCCAGCGACACCGACTGCCGGATCTGCCGGCAAAGTTCCAGCCCGTCTTTTCCGGGCACCATGATATCGAGCAGAAACAGCGCCGGACGCTGCCGTTCGGCATCGGCCACGACCAGATTGCCCGTCGAGTAGAGCCGCACGTTGAAGCTGGCCCCTTCCAGATGATGGCGAACCAACCGGGAAATATCCGGATCGTCTTCGACTACATAGATCGTCGGCTTCACGCGAACCATTGTAACTGGGAAATATGTCGATTCGATAAAAGGCGAAAAACGGATTCCGCAGCCGTTCCGATGAACAGCCCCGGAGGGGCGCACTAACTTAGCCCAGCGCTTCAGCGCTGGGAAAAGAGGAAGCAATGACTCAAGTCCCGGAGGGACGACCCAGTTCTCGCCTACACTCTCAGCGCTGCCATGCATGGGCTAGCGCAGCGCCATTCCCGCGTCGGCGCAAAAATCCATAGCCACAAATTCCCGCCGCAGAAATTTCGGAAACGCCGCCGCTGCAATCATCGCCGCGTTGTCGGTGGAAAGCGCGCGCGATGGAAAGAAAACAGGCAGTCCCTCCATCCCCGCTTCGCGCTCAAACGTCGCCCGCAATTCCCGATTGGCGGCCACGCCCCCGCTAACAAAAAGAGTTCGAACGTCATAAGCCCGCGCCGCCGCCAGCGTCTTCACCACCAGATCGTCGACCATGGAGCGCTGAAAAGAAGCCACCAGGTTGAGGAGTTGCCGGTCCGAGAGCCCGCGCACATCTTCAAGCGTCGGCGTGCCGATGCCCGCAAGAGCCTGTCGGCGCGCCTCAATCGCAGGTTTCAGGTTCTCGGTCTCGACGTATCGCAAAACCGCCGTCTTGATTCCGCTGTAGGAAAAATCAAACTGCAACCCATCCTCCTCAGCCCGATGTTGCGTATGATCTCCCCGCTTATGATCGCGCCGGTCCGGGTGCTTGATCTGTGAAGTCTGAAACTTGACCGCGTGCGGATCGCCGTGCGGCGCGAGCCGGTCGATGATCGGTCCTCCCGGATATCCCAGTCCCAGCAGCTTCGCGACTTTATCGAACGCCTCTCCGGCAGCGTCGTCGCGAGTGTGCCCGATGTTCCGGTAGGTCCAGAGATTTTCCTGCAACTGGGCAAGATAAAGATGCGTGTGCCCGCCAGAAACCACCAGCGCCAGCACCGGAAAATGCAGGTCTGCATTTTCGCTCTGCCGCTGCTCCATTTTTCGTTGGTGCAGCAATACGGCGTGAATGTGTCCCTCAAGATGGTTCACCGCGATCAGCGGCTTCTCCAGCGCGAAGGCCAGCGCTTTGGCATAGCTGATGCCAACCAGCAAAGCGCCCGCCAGTCCCGGCCCTTGCGTGACCGCGATGGCATCGACAGACTGATAAGTCTGTCCAGCTTCGGCCAGAGCCTGCCGCACCACCGGAACAATGGCGCGCAAGTGCTCGCGCGAGGCAAGTTCCGGAACCACTCCACCATAAGGCTGGTGCGTGGCGATCTGCGAGGCAACGATGTTCGACAAAACCCCCTGCCCCGACCGCACCACCGCCGCGCCCGTCTCATCACAGGAGCTTTCGATGCCGAGGATGTACGCGTCAGGCATAATTAGCTGTCAGCCATCAGCCGTCAGCCATCAGTTTCTAGTTTAGACGACTAGCGGTTGGTGTTGCTTTACCTGACGGCTGATGGCTGAATGCTGATGGCTGAATGCTGAATGCCCAACAACGCGCCGCCGAAATCGTCCGCGCCCTGCGCGAACGCGGACACCAGGCCTTCTTCGCCGGAGGCTGTGTCCGCGACCTGCTGCTCGGCCGCGAGCCCGCCGACTACGACGTAGCCACCGACGCAACCCCGCGGCAGGTCATGCAAATCTTCCCGCAAACCTTCGCCGTAGGCGAGCAATTCGGAGTAGTGCTGGTGCCAGCAGAACCCACTGGAGCGACGGGCGCCCTCGCCCGTCAAGGCGAGCGTGCTAAAGGAGCGGTAGAGGTAGCAACGTTTCGCTCCGACGTAGGCTACTCCGATGGCCGTCATCCCGACGAAGTCCGCTTCAGCAAAGACCCGCGTGAAGACGTGCAGCGCCGCGATTTCACCATCAATGGCATGTTGCTCGATCCCCTGACGCCCGATTCAACCGCCAACGGGATTTTGGATTTCGTAGGTGGCCGCGAAGATCTGCAGGCCGGAATCGTGCGCGCCATCGGCGACCCCGAACGCCGTTTTGCCGAGGACAAACTCCGCATGCTCCGCGCCGTGCGCTTCGCGGCGCGCTTCGATTACCAGATCGATCCGGCGACGCTCGCGGCGATACAAAAGTTAGCGCCTCAAATTCGCCAGGTTTCGTGCGAGCGCGTGCGAGAAGAGCTGACCAGGATGCTAACCGAGGGCCAAGCCCGCCGCGCCTTCGAATTACTGGATACGACCGGCCTCTTGCCAGAAGTCCTGCCGGAAATCGCCGCCATGAAGGGAGTGGAGCAGTCGCCCGAGTACCATCCCGAAGGTGACGTCTTCGTGCACACGCTGCTTCTGCTGGAGAAACTCCCGGCGGGCGTATCTGGTTTCGTATCAAAGACGCTAGCCTGGGGAGCGCTGCTCCACGACGTAGGCAAGCCGGCGACCGTCCGCATCGCGCCCGACCGCATCCGCTTCGATGGCCACGTGGAAGTAGGCGAGAAGATGGCCGCCGAAATCTGCCGCCGCCTGCGCTTCTCCAACCACGAGACCGACCAGATCCTCGCGCTGGTAGACAATCACATGCGTTTCGCCGACGTGCAGCGCATGAAGCAATCCACGCTGAAGAAGTTTCTCCGCCTGCCCGCCTTTGACGAGCATCTGGAATTGCATCGCATCGACTGTCTTTCCAGCCACGGCAATCTCGACTCGTATGAGTACTCGCGCGAGCAGTTGCGTTCCCTGCCGCCCGAAGCGATTCGCCCCACTCCGCTGATTACCGGCCGCGATCTGATTGAAGCAGGTTATGAGCCCGGCCCAAGATTCAAAGAAATCCTGACCGCAATCGAGGACGCGCAACTGGAAGGCCGACTCGCGTCACGCGAGGCGGCGATGGAGTTTGTGCGGCGCGAGTTTCCGGTGTAACTCCGAAAATCGTAGAGGCACATGTGGAGCGGACACTCCTGTCCGCTGTCGTTGTTCTTGCCTTTGATTTTGACTCTGCCGCTAATTGCTGTAGCGCGGGCGCCCTCGCCCGCGAAAAACCGACAGCGCGATCAAAGCCACGCTCGAAGTTGCGAGGAGGCGGGTAGCCCAGCCTTCCGCTGGCACAACTACACAGAGGGTGCCCCATCCTTCGCGTGCTGTTCGCGAAGGGTGGGCGGAGGTCTGATCGCACCATGGGGCCCGCGCCTTCACGCCGCGCGGGCGGGACCGAGGACGCGCAACTGGAGGGTCGACCTTTACGTCACGCGACCCGATGCAACATCATTCTTTCTTTACGCGGTTGATAAACAGTTGAACAAAGACTGCCGAAACCAGGGAACAGACAAATCCTATCCACAGCCAGAACACATTTTTCCGTACACCTCCAAGCCCAAGTACAAGAATGCTCAGAAGACTCATCACGGCAGTGAGAAAGGCTTTCAGTTTCATCCCACGGTCTCGGCTGAACGAGCGAATCCTGGACGATGGTCGCGACTAAAGATTGTACGTGGAGAACCCAGCCTAAAAGGCCCGAAACAACAGCTCTTCAAGAGCCATCCTTCGCACCTGCCAAAAGTCGAGTTCCTGCTCATTCGCATTCAGCTTGCACTCGCCCTTGTCGTTAAAGGTGAGGGTCACATCGAACATCGGATTGCCCTTATCACCCCGCACCAGAATCGCGTGCTCGGCAAGGCTGAATATTACCGACTTGCGCACATCTTTGGCTTCCAGAAGAACCGTAAAGTCGCTGTCATTCTCCACCACCGAAAACTTATAAGGGGAATTATTGGGACGCAGGGCGTTGCGAGTCTTAACGTCCTCCACCGCTTGTAATCTGAGTGCCTTGAATACATTCGGTAGAGAGCATGAGGACCGCTCCGTTACCCAGTCGAACTTCGAAATATCTTTCTCCACCTTGAGACTCTGCCTCGCTCGCAAGTGATTCTTTGCGAAAACTTTCTCATTTCGCAGGTATCGAGGTCTGAGCAAAAAAGCTCACTGCCAGCCAGCACGACCGCTGGAGGAACGAGCGTTCATGGCTTCAGCTTTTCGCGGACAAGAGTGTCCGCGCTACACGAACTATTCCTCGTTCCTGTCCCGGTCCTGCGAAGTGATCTGCGCAGCATCCGCCGCGCCCGGAACCGGCTTCTGCAGATCAATCAGCGGGAGTCCCGCTTTCTTCAGCTGATCGTTCAGCAGCGGAATATCTTTCGCCTTGAGTTGCCCCCAAGCCGCTAACTGCTCTCCGAGCGCCTTGTCCAGTTCTCCGAACATGGCGACTTGCTGGGTCGTGGGCGCGGCGTCGGCTGAATCGAGAGCAGTGACGAGCGCGTTGAGGCCGCCATTCAGCCGAGCCAGGCTGCGGCCTTCGGGAGTGCTCAAGTAGCGCGTACGGTCGTCGCCTTCTTCGCCCTCGATGGGCGCGGCTTTCGCGTCTAACTCCGCGGCCGTCTTTTTTATCGCATCCGGTCCGGCCGTGAGCGCTTTCAACTGAGAGCGCAAGCTGCGCACTTGTTGCAGCGCTTCGTAATCCTTGTGAAGGGCATCGGCAATTTTCCGGTCGAGTTCGAAATGCCGTCGCAGATCTTCCGGCGAAGTCTTCACCCGCGGATCCATGCGAATATTCAGCGGCTGCGTGTACTGTTTCGCGTTCACGGTCAGAATCACGGTGTACTTTCCGGGCAGCACAGTCGCTCCCAGGGGATAGAGTGGCGTGTCGTGGTAGATCGCGGACATCGGGTAGTCGCGCGTCAGCACATCAGGCGGAGGATAGGTTAGGTCCCAGAGAAAACGATGCATGCCAGACCCAGCCGACAGCGTTCGCGCGGGCCGCACCCAGTACATGGGAACGTTGAATTGCTTAGCATAGTCCGAGTTAAGGACCGGCTCGGCCTTGTCGGCGCTCGAAAAGCGGCGCACGACATGTCCCGATGAGGCATCGACAATTTCCAGCGTGACCACGCCGGAGGCCGCGCGATTCAGCCAGTAGTCGATCATCGCGCCCTCCGGAGGATTCTCGCCGGCGGGTTCTTCCGGCGGCAGAGGCGTGTCGGTGTTATTGTTGCGGCGCACGCGATAGGTGAGCTGCGGCGCGTAAAGATGCGCTGGAGCTTGCGCAATCTCCGAGCTGAACTGCCGCAGCGCCGTGATGTTGTCGAGGATCCAAAACGAACGCCCATGGGTTCCAACAACAACATCGTCGTTATGAATTACCAGATCGCGGATCGAAGTCGGTGGCAGATTCATCTGCAGCGACTGCCAATGGTCGCCGTCGTCCCACGACACATACACGGTGCGTTCGGTTCCGGCGAAAATCAGCCCTTTACGTTCCGGATCTTCCCTCACCGTGTTGACGGGCTCGTTCTCGGGCAGGCCGCTGACGATCTTCTGCCACGACTTCCCGCCGTCGTGAGTGCGGTAGATATAAGGATGCAGATCATCGAGACGGAAGCGGTTCACCGCCGCATAGGCAGTTGAGGTATCGAAATGTGACGCATCCATCTGCGCCAGCTTGCTCCATGGCGTCAATTCGGACGGCGTCACGTTCTGCCAGTTCTTGCCGCCGTCGTGGGTTACTTGAATCAGGCCATCGTCGGTGCCGGCCCAGATCAGGTTGGCGTCTTTTGGCGACGGGGCAATCGAATAGATCACGCCGCGATGCTTGCCCTTCTCCGGGTCGGCCTCGATAAACGGCCCGAGAGTCGCTGGAGAGCCCGGATCTTCGCGCGTGAGGTCGGGGCTGACGATCTGCCAACTGCTGCCACCGTCGCGCGTCGCAAACAGCACGTTTGATCCGAGATACAGCACGTGCGGATCGGCCGCCGAGAAAATCAACGGCGCGGTGCGATTGAAGCGATACTGCCCGGTGCGCAGAACCACCGGCGAAACGTCGCGCGTCTGTCCAGTATTGCGGTCGAACACGGTAGCCTTGCCGCCGTAAATCAGATTGGGATGCAGCGGATCCGGCGCGACGTAGCCATACTCTTCGACGCCGACCGTGGTCCAGTCGCGAAAAGTAATTTCGCCAAAGTCGCTGCGGCTGGCGGTGCCGATCGACCCGCTTTCCTGTTGGCCGCCATACACCCGGTAAGGAAACTCGTTGTCGGTGATGACGTGATAGAACTGCGCCGTGGGCTGGTTGTACCAGGAACTCCAGGTCTCGCCGCCATTCACGCTGATGGTCGCGCCCTGGTCCACGGCGAGGGCGATGATGTCGGGGTTTTCGGGATTGATCCAGATGGTGTGGTAGTCGTCGCCGCCGGGCGCGCCCTTGACGGCCGTGAAGTTCTTGCCGGCGTCGGTGGAGCGGTAGGTCGAAGTGTTCGCCACATAGATCACATCCTTATTTCGCGGATCGACGCGCACGCAGGCGAAGTCGTCGCCGCGTCCCGAGACGCGTTCTTCGGTATTCACGAGTTGCCAGCTTTCGCCGGCATCGTCGGAACGATAAACGCCGGTTTTCTTCCCCGCATCTACCAAGGCGTACATGCGATCGGGATCGCTTGGCGAAACGGCGAGGCCGATGCGGCCGAGCTTATCGGCCTCACTCGGCAGTCCTTTCGTGATTTGCCGCCAGTTGCCGCCTCCGTCGGTTGATTTGTAGAGACCGCTGCCCGGGCCGCCGTAGCTGCCATCGGTCGTCCACGGAGGACGGCGCGAGGCCCACATGTCGGCGAAGATTACGTGTGAGTTTCGCGGATCCAACACGAGGTCCACAGCTCCGACGTTCTCGTCTTTGTAGAGAACCTTCTGCCAGGTTTGACCGCCGTTGAGTGAGCGGAATACGCCGCGCTGTTCGTTCGGGCCGTAGGGATGCCCTTGAGCCGCGACGAAGACGCGATCAGGGTCTTTGGGATCGACGATGATGGATGCAATCTGCTGCGCGTCGTGCAGGTCGAGATGCTTCCAGGTGCGGCCCGCGTCGGTCGATTTGTAGATACCGTTGCCTACGGACAGATCCGGCCGGCGCAAGCCTTCGCCACTTCCGACATAAATCGTGTTCGGATTCGAGGGCGCGACGGCAAGGGCTCCGATCGAACCGGAACGCTGGGCGTCGTTTGGTTGATCGTTGCTAAGTTGAGCGTTGTTAGGCTGAGCGTTGTTAGGTTGGCCATCGAAAATCGGACTCCAGGTTTGGCCGAAGTCCGTCGTTTTCCAAACTCCGCCGTTGTTCGGCGCCATGTAGAAGACATTCGGCTGGCCCGGAACGCCGGAAATCGCCACCGTGCGGCCGCCGCGAAACGGGCCGATCATGCGCCAGCGGAGTTCCTGATACATCGCCGGGTCAAACTGCTGGGCGGAAAACGCGAAAGGGGAAGGCAGAAGACAGAGCAAGGTGAGCAGAATCCACAAGAGGCGCTGGTTCACGGTTAGTCCTCGAAGCGAGGTAAGGATAAACCACGGCAGCGGCGATTGGACAGCGTTGGAGCTACAACGAACTTAGAGTTGCTGCGACCCTCGGCAAGTCTGCCGAACTGCGCTCGCCCTGGACGGGCGAGGGCGCCCGTCCCCACACGAGCATCTTGTCAAAAAGAAAACCCGCCCTGCGGCGAGCGAAGGGCGGGTTTCAGTGCTTTTAAACTCAGGTCCTTAATGGTTATCAGCCGGCTTCTTCGCTGGTTTCTTGCCTTCGGCGGGAGCAGCGGCGGCCTTTGGAGTCCAAAACTCGGGATCTGCCTTAACCCACTCGTCCCGTGGGTAGCTCATGCGCGGATTAAACGCGAACAGGTTGGTCTGGCTCGACTCAATCGCTGCCGCCGACAAGGCAGCGAGCTTCTTCATGCCCTCTTCACCCATCACCGCTTCAAAGTCTTTGCCCGCGGCGAAATTTTTGTCAATCTCCGCCGCCGACTTCATCGGGTTGAAGATGATGTAGGTCGTGTCTGGAAAGCCATAGACCGCCGAATAAGTCGCCCAGTGCGCGTCGGGAATCTTCTGGTAAGCGGCGGTTACCAGCTTCAAGATTTCGTCCCAATCCTTGTCATGTCCCTGCTTAACCTGGAAGCGCGAGATTTCGAAATAGCGCATGTGAGCTATGTCCACTTCGGGACGCAGGCTGTAGTCCTCGCGGAATACCAACGCGGTGCTGTCGACCTCGCTCAAGAGTTCACCATCGACGGCAGCGGCGTGGTCAAGGGCAGCCGCGAGCGCTTTATCCTTTTGGGTGGCGAGCGTATCCTTCTCCCACGCGGCAAACGAATCGTAGCCGGTCAGAAAGAGCGCACGCGACTGACCCGAAAGAGATTCCACAGCCAGATAGTGGGTTGGCCATTTCGCTTGCTTCATGGCCTGAACAAACATGCTTTCGGTCTTTTCATGTGTCATACCCGACTTCCCCGGTTTCGTATACTCCCGGAAGATCGTCAGTACTTTGGGTGGCATTTGACCAGCGGGCTTGTCCTGGCCAAAAACAATCCCGGATATTCCAGCAGTCAGCAAAACAACGAGGGCGAGCACCGCCCCGGCGATTCTTCTCATAGTTGACCTCCTCGGTCACACAGATAGCACGGATTTTTCTTTCTTAACTCCAAAAACTGGGTAATTGTACGCCCCTTTCGCATTTTCGCAACCTATTCTAGTGAGGAGATTTCAGCGGAGTACGCCCGCTGGTCAGGCCATTAGTCCCAGCACGGCGGAATCGCCTCTTTGCGAGCCTGCTTTTGCAATGATCCTCTCGACCAGCCTCTCTACAACACGACGGAAGCAGTGGGCGCGCTCCCGAGATAACGGCGCAACGCATCCTGCCATTCCGGCATGTGGATGTGGTAAGCGTGCAGGCTATCCGGCGACAGAACGGAGTAGGCCGGCCGCCGCGCCGGGCGCGGGAATTCGGCTGTGGTCACGGGCTTGATTGCGGTCGGCAGGCCGGCCTCGCGCACGATTTCGGCGGCGAACTCGTACCACGTACAGTTGCCGGAATTGGTGACGTGCACAATCCCACGGGCGGAGGCGCGGCACAGTTCGACGAGAGCGGAGGCGAGATCGCACGTGAAAGTTGGGCTGCCACGCTGATCGTTCACCACGGAAATCTCAGGACGGGTTGCCGCCAGCTTCAGAATCGTCGCCGGAAAACACTTGCCTCCGTGGCCGAACAGCCACGAAGTCCGGGCAATGCAGACCTCGGGCAGGATATTGAGAAGCCGTTCCTCGGCCCGGGCTTTACTCTCGCCATAAACGCTGGTCGGACTTCTAGGGTCGCTGGTCTGGTAAGGCGATCCCTTGCTGCCATCAAAAATGTAGTCCGTGCTCAGGAACATCAGCCGCGATCCGGCTTCGCGGGCAGCCTCGGCCACATTGACGGCGCCCTCGCAATTCACCGCGAAGGCCAAGTCGCGATTTGACTCGCAGCCATCGACGTCGGTGTAGGCCGCGGAGAGGAGAATCCAGTCGGGACGGGAATCGCGAATCACGTCGCGAACGCGCCCGTGATCGCGCAGGTCGGCGTCTTCTACAGACAGCGCGGTCAATTGTTCACCGCTCTTCCCGTTACCGCTCAACTCATGAACGAGTTCCTGGCCAAGCAGTCCGGAGGCACCGAATAAGGTGACGCGCATAGCGGCATTGTAAATGGGAACTCCGCAGAAAAGATTGAAAACCCCGCGACTTCGTCTTCTTCTCGATTCGTCTCTACTCGGTCTCAGTCGGTTGCGGTGTTCGCAACCGCCGCCGCAGTGCGTGCAGGATGAGCGATCCGCTGATGCCGAAGCAGACCACGGCGGCAAACGCCACTAGATCCAGCGCGCGGCGCGTCAACCGCAGGTAATCCGCGAACAGCGTGACCATGGCACAGAGAACACCGAGGACGTTAAGCCAGCGAGGAGAATGAATATTCGGAAGATCCTGCCGAAACCAGACCTGAAGCAGCAGCGCGGCCAGCCCGATGGCCGCCACCACGACCAAAGCGACGGGACTGAAAAAAGCATTCGGCCCCGTGTAGATCACGACCAGCGCCAGCGCCAGAAGGAGCAGACCTGAAGCGATCACGGTCCACCGGCGCGCAACTCTGGACTGGAACCGGGACCCGGAACTCGTCACCGAGCGATCTCCTCACTCTTCCCCATTTTGCCATTGTACTTCGGCCTTTCCTTCCGCGCTCAGGCGTTGCTCGGCATCCATTCCGCCGGGCGATTCTCGCCGTGCGATATAGCGTAGAGGACCAGTTCCACCCGGCTTGAAATCCCCACCTTATCGAAGATGCGCAGCAGATATTTCTTGATCGTGTGTTCGCTTAGCCCCAGTTCGGACGCGACCCCACGGTTGGTCAAGCCGTCGGCTACGAGCGACCTGCTCCTCGCGAGGTGTCAACAAAGACCTCCCCGTTGAGTTGACCACTCGCAGAGTGGGCACCTCCGACAAAGCATCCAGCACGTAATTCATCTGCTGGCTGTTGATCCAAACCTGCCCCTGGGAAACGCAATGGATGCACTTGCAGAGCATCGGAAAGGGAGCTTGGGTAAAAAGAAAAATGCCCTTTGCCCCCGCGCGCAAGGCATTCACCGCCAGTTCGCGGTCATCGTTCTCGGCCAGCAGCACGGGCGCGATTTTCGGATACGAAATGCGCAACCAGCGCAGCAGGCTCAAATCCGGCGGGTGGTTGCCCGCAACCAGGACCACGTCAGCGTGATTCGATTGCAGGAAGTTGTGGAGAGCAGACGTCTCCAACGCGACGGCGGAAACCTGAAAGTCCCGCCGGCTTTTCAGGGCTCGCGTCAAGAGTTGAGACTGAATAGGACCCGAATCAGCAACCAGGACTTGCACTATTTCGGTTTCGACCGTCGGGGTTCCCGTGGCCAGCTTCGCGGAGCGCATGGTATTCACACTCCCATCATGCCCCAAGGCACACGGACCGGATGTAGGCCTCGTCACATCCTGTTGGTGATGAATTCCGAGCTTCATGCCTACTTTCGCAGGGCTACTCTGGTGCACAACTTTCGCCGCAGCACTGTTCCGCCGGGCGTGTGTCCGGGGCCGCAAACCTAACCCTGGCGGCCCAACCAGTGATTTCATCACCTTTTCGATGGCTGGAACGTGCCCTGTACCGCGGTGGACAGTACTTTCCAAGTCTTGTTGTGCTTTGGATGCAACGATACCTTCGTGCAAACAGCTCAAACGCCCGAGCTGCTTTAGTTCGCCGTTCTGAGCAACGGCGAGAGTCCGGAGATGAATGTATTTGCCAAACAAGTCGTCTTGGGAGCTGCGGGCATGCTCATCCTGCAGCTAGCCGTGGTCACCTCCGCTCAGGAGACTGCGTCGTCGCCTGCTTCGGCCCCTGGGTTATCTGCTCCGCCAACCGGCAAGATCGCGGCGGCGGAGAGCTCGCAGACCCAGGACCGGTCCGGCACGGGCGTTTCCAGCAACGGAGCGATCACACAACCCGGAAAAGCGGGTGGCAAGGGAGATCCTGCATTCGGAGGGGAACGCCACCCGCTTTATCGGCTTACGAAATCCGACACCGTGGACGTGAACTTCACTTTTTCTCCCGACTTTAATCAGACTTTGACCGTGCAGCCCGATGGCTTCGTGGCACTGAAAGGTGCGGGCACGCTGTTAGCGGAAGGGCTCACGGTTCCCCAAATGCGGCAGGCGGTTGCCTATGCCTACCGCAGCTTTCTGCACGAGCCGGAGGTCACTGTGACCTTAAAGGATTTTGACAAGCCTTATTTCCTCGCTTCGGGTGAGGTGGCCCGGCCAGGCAAGTATGAGTTGCGCGGGGATCTGACCGTAAACGAAGCCGTGGCGATGGCCGGCGGCTTCACGCCGCAGGCCCGTCATTCGCAGGTTGTCGTGTTCCGCCGGATTTCCGCGTACGTCGCCGAATCCCACGTGATTGACCTGAAGAAGATGCTGGATTCCCGCGACCTTCACGAAGATTTTCACCTTCAGCCCGGCGACTTTATCTTTGTGCCACAGAGCCGGGTTTCAAAGATTCGCAAGTACGTTCCGACCAACGCCATGAGCTGGTACATGAACCCATTGCAGTTCTAGCAGAAAGGATTGGCAGCGTTCACTTTCGTCTCCCAGGTCTGGCGGGGTTCCTATTAATCTCGCCGGCACTGACCGCTCGCTGTACGACGCATGTCCGCGGAATTGATCGGAAACTCGCGCGCCGCTCTTTCCCCCACACCCCGCGATCTTGCGGCCACGCTGTTCCGGCGTCCGCGACTCGTGGCTGCTTCATTTGGGTTCGTACTGTTGGCAACGATGCTCTTCGTGGTCCTCTCGGCGCGATATGAATCGCACTTCAAGGTTCTGCTGCGCCGGGGCCGCTTTGACCCCATAGTCTCTTCCCAGACCGCCAGCCCCATAGATTTCACCCGTCCCGACATTACGGAAGAAGAACTCAATTCCGAAGTCGAACTCCTAAGGGACGAAGATCTCCTTAAGCAAGTTGTGAGAATGGCGGGACTCGTTCCAGCGGACACACCTGACTCCGAGCGCCCAGCCGAGATCGAACATGCCGTTCGCAAGCTGTCGCGCCGTTTGGATGTCGAAGCCCTGAAAAAGTCGAACCTTATCCAGGTCAGCTACAAGGATACCGATCCGGAACGCGCCGCCCGCATCCTCTCAGCGCTTTCTACCCTCTATGTGCGGAGGCACACGAATCTCCAGCGGCCCTCGGGGGAGATCCAGTTTTTCGACCAGCAAACCGCGGAATCCGAAAAGAGACTGCGACAGTCCGAAGCCGAACTGGTGCACTTTACTCGCGCTCGGGGCGTGGTTTCGACAGCGCTGGAACGCGATATCGCGCTGCAGAAGTTAGGCGAAGCGGACGCGGCGTATCGCCAGGTCGACCAGGATCGTGTCGAGACCGAGCGCCGGATTGCGTCGCTCGGCGAACAGCTCAAGTCGTTTCCCTCCCGGGCGGTCACGATCAAGCGCTGGGCCGATAATCCGGAGGTTCTCGAAAAGATGAAAACGCACCTGCTGGAGCTCCAACTCAAGCGTACCGAGCTTCTCACCCGCTTTGAACCGTCCTACCGGCTGGTGCAGGAAGTGGATCGGCAAATCGCGGAAACTCAAGCTTCGATTGCCGCCGAAGCGCTCACCCCGGTACGCGACGAAACCACCGACAAGGATCCCAACTATGAGTGGGCCCGCATGGAAATGGAGAAGGACCAGGTGCAGCGGGACGGCTTGCGGGCACGGCAATCCGACGCTTTCAGCCAGGTCGCATCCCTGCGCATGTTTGCCCAGCAGATGCAATCCGACTCGATGGACCAGCAGGATCTGATGCGCGCCGCCAAGGCCGACGAAGACAACTACCTGCTCTACCTTCACAAGCGCGAGGAAGCCCGCATCGGCGACGCGCTCGACGAGCGTCGCATCCTTAATGTGGCCA
>Ga0224558_1000695_pt1 | contig 38933 bp, 38 predicted proteins | sample 714S32024metaG_FD_180682 | JGI IMG/M metagenome (GOLD analysis project Ga0224558, IMG submission 180682) | Peat soil microbial communities from Stordalen Mire, Sweden - 717 S3 20-24 | ecosystem: Environmental > Terrestrial > Soil > Wetlands > Peat | place: Sweden: Norrbotten County, Stordalen... | reverse complement strand
CTCCCACGGTGACCTCTCCGACCGACACAAGCATCACTTCGACATCCGCCACCTTGGGCGGCGACGTCACGTCCGATGGCGGGGCGAGCATCTCCAAGCGGGGCATCCTCTATAGCCTCACCTCCGTCAACGCAAATCCCAATTTAGGTGGGACCGGGGTGACCGAGGTGGACGACTCCAGCGCTTCCACCGGTACCTTCTCGGAAGCAGTGACCGGCCTGACGCCTAGCTCCGCATACTCCTTCGTGGCCTTCGCCACGAACTCCGTAGGCACGGCATACACTTCGCCGGTGTCGACCTTTAATGCCGCCCAGGCATCTCCCACGGTGACCTCTCCGACCGACACAAGCATCACTTCGACATCCGCCACCTTGGGCGGCGACGTCACGTCCGATGGCGGGGCGAGCATCTCCAAGCGGGGCATCCTCTATAGCCTCACCTCCGTCAACGCAAATCCCAATTTAGGTGGGACCGGGGTGACCGAGGTGGACGACTCCAGCGCTTCCACCGGTACCTTCTCGGAAGCAGTGACCGGCCTGACGCCTAGCTCCGCATACTCCTTCGTGGCCTTCGCCACGAACTCCGTAGGCACGGCATACACTTCGCCGGTGTCGAGCTTTAACACTTGGTCTGACACAACCTCCATGACCAGTACGGAAAACCCTGCCGCCTTCGGCCAGTCCGTAACCTTTACAGCTACTGTGGCGGCGTCGCCCATGGGGTCGGGCACCCCGACCGGTATGGTAACCTTCTACGACAACAACGTCTTCCTGGGCACGGGCACTCTGAACGAAGCCACACCGGATCAGGCCACCTTTACGACATCGTCCCTGGCAGTGGGAAACCACAATATCACGGCCTCCTACGAAGGAGATTCCAGCTTCAACACCAGTACAGGCTCACTGACCGGCAACCCGGAGGTGATTAATAAAGCAACCCCGGCTCCGAGTGCCTCCGCCAATCCGGTGTCCACTGCTTATGGCAATACAGTCACTCTTTCTGTTTATGACCTGCCCTCTGGGGCGACAGGATCGGTGGTTTTCTCGGTGTACGGCTCCACGCCGGACACAGGCCAGATCTTCTCGAGTTCGGGCACGGTCTCCTCGGGCTCGGCAAGTTGTACCACCGGTGTGCTTGCCCCCGGGTCCTACTCGGTGACCGCCACCTACTCCGGTGACTCGAACTACCTGGACGCTTCGGCCACAACCAGCTTCACGGTGGTCCCCGATCATGATGCCACCCTGAGCAATTTGGAGTATAACAATACACCGGTGTCGGGCTTCATTTCGACCAACTACGCCTACGACGTGACACTGCCACCGGGTACGACTAAGATTCCCACCGTATCCGCCACCGTATATGACAACAACGCCTCCGAACAGATCACCCAGGCGATAGGTTTGCCCGGTTCGGCCACGGTAGTGGTAACGGCGCAGGACAATACGGCCCAATTGACCTATACCATTAACTTCAGCGTGGCACCGCCAGCCCAGGGTCTCGCTGTTAATCCCCCAGGCTGCACCCATACAGGGCCGTTGTCGGTGACCATCAGCGACAGCAGCCCCCTGTCTGTCTGGCAGTCTGTCTACTACTCTACGACGGGCAACCCGGAGACGGTCAGCGGCGCTACATATCTCAACCGGAGCTTGCTGCCGCATCTCTTTACTCTCTCCGTTTCTGATACTGTGTACGCTCGAGTGTACGACATCAGCGCCGGCTGGGGTAGCCTGGCCTTTGAGACATACGCCATCCAGACACCGGAGCCGGTCATCGATACACCCGTATATGCCGGGGCTACCAGCGTGAGCGGCACAGCAGCCGACAACGCCAACATCGGCCTCATCATCAACGGCGGGACAACAGTGTATCCGGCAACAGCAGACGGAAGCGGCAACTGGGCCGTCAGCGGCCTGCCTGCCCTGGCTGCAGGAGAGTCCATCGTCGTGACCGCTACGGGACAGGGAGAGTCACCCAGCCAGACCGCCACTGCTACTGTGCAGGCGGTCCCATCATCCGGCGGCGGTGGTGGTTCCACAACACAGCCTGTTAACAACAACGGTACAGCCACGCTCAATCCTTCCACTGGAGGAACAGTTTGGCTAGGCAGCAATGTCTCGGTTACCATACCGAAGAATGCCCTGCAGGGTACGTCCAATGTCAACGTGACGATCCAGCAGGAGCCTTCGCCCCCGGCCACTCCCCCGGGAGATAGCGTCTTGAGCGGTTCGTATGGCCTAACCATGAATAGTCAGAACACATTCACCATTAATGGCTCTCTCACACTCACCCTGACCTTCGACCCGTCCTCCCTGAAGACGGGCCAGCAGCCGGCGGTGTTCTCATATGACACTACCACGGGACAGTGGGTCAACCTGGGCGGTACGGTCTCCGGCAACACCATCAGCGTTTCCGTGTCCAGTCTTGGCGTGTTTACGGTGATGGCACCACCGCCGGTGATGGGACTGATCTTCACCGACGTCCCGGCAAGCTGCTGGGCATACACAGCTATCGAGAACCTGGCCGGTCTGGGCTACGTCAGCGGCTACCCGGACGGCACCTTCAAACCGGGCAACCCGATCAACAGAGCGGAGCTCGTGACCATCATGGATAAGGTGCTGAAGCTGCCGGCCTACAACCCCCAGATGCCCACCTTCACCGACGTCAGGCCGGGCGACTGGTTCGACCAGACGGTGGAGAGCGCCGTTTACGTCAGGATCGCCAAGGGCTATAGTGATGACACCTTCAGACCGGACAGCAACATCACCAGGCAGGAGTTGGCCTGTGTCCTGGTGCAGGCACTGGGTCAACAGGATGAGGCCATGGCGGATATGACCGCTAAGACCAACTTCACGGATGATGCCAGGATCTCTCCCTGGGCCAGGGGCTTCGTGGTAGTGGCGGTCAAGGACGGTCTGCTCAAGGGCTACCCGGACGGCAGCTTCCAGCCGCAGGGAGACGCCACCCGTGCCGAAGCTTGCGCCATGGTTGAGAACTTCCTTAACTATTCACCAGGGAAATAGGCAGTTCGGTTTGGAACAGGATTGGGGCTACCGAATAGCCGGGAGCCACAACGCCAGGAAAGAGACAAAGACAGCCAGGAGAGGGACAGAGTATTTATGACCGCTTGCAGGTGCCCTCTCCTGGGGCTTGGGGAAAGACATAGACCAAGGGGTCTAGCGGTTTACACAAAAGTTTTTACAGCCTCTCCTCTAGCGCGTAAGGCTGAGAGTTAACATATTCATCCAGGGCTTTCCGAATTATCACTCTGGCTTTTTTGCTGGTTAACGTTTTCTTTTCGAGCAGGGCCTCGGCCACTCTCTCGACAGCCAACCAGTTCCTCGGGCGGGTGATTAATCTGCGGGTTTCCAGTTCCAACCACTTCAGGTATGCTTCTTGCGCCCTTCTTCCGTTAATCACACAATTGGAAAGTTTCGCAATGTCAAATAATTCATTGTAGCATTCAATTCTCACTTGCTCAAAAAAGTCTTCTGGTATTTCTTTGCGCGGCCTGTTAAGGACGTCAGATATACTAAAAAGGTCTTCCAGGCCGAGAATAATCACATCAAGAGGGCCGTCTTCATCGCAGTCGATGGTTAAATATTTGAAATTATCACTGTTAATAAATTCCTTTTCGGCCTCGCCTCCAGCCAGTAAAACCATAATAAATTTCTTCACCCGATCGCACTCTCTTAATGTATATTCCCCAGCATCAAAGTTCTCAAGGGTTTTCCTGCTGAAAGATTGTCCCCATACTACACACCCCAACGCATTTTCGGACGGAATGATCGTGGCATATCGGAAACCTATCTTTAGCAAGTAGTGCGCCACAACATGGCCAGCCTCGTGGTAAGCGGTTCGTGCAATAGAGGCTCGCTCATACGGGTCTTCTTCCATAATTGGTTGCTTCATCATGCTTTTGTTCCTCCTTCATATTTGCCCCGTATGGGGGTGAGAGGTTACGAGTATGAGAGAGCTTGTCAAACTATATAAAGCAGTCAAAGATCAAGATAGCGAAAAGATGCTTTCTTATCTAAAATCCGGATCATTATACTTTTCACCCGATTACCCATTGCAGTACATAACAGCGAACTGCAAATTTCGGCTTGCTTCCGAAGTCAGCGCCAAACTGCAAGATGTATCGCCTATCTTATCTGACCAATGCGATGGAACCAACTTCTCCACTGAATGGGTAGCGAGAAGCATATTATCTGCCATGTATGCCATGTTTTATATGGACATGCTGAAAGGGGTAGCAGTAAGAGAGTGCCGCAATCCTACCTGCCGCGAGTGTTTTACTGTAAACTTAAATGATAAACGGGAGGCAAGGAAGATTTACTGTAGTCACAGCTGTGTTGCAGCAGTGACGCAAAGAGAATATCGAAAAAAGAAAAGGGCCGAGAAGGAGGTCCAGCCATGACAACGCAAACGGGACAAATTGAATGGAGAAGCAAGAACAGTTGCCGTCTCACCGTGCAGTGTGGCCTTAAGGAGGACAAGAAGCAGATTCGAAAGCGGCGCACCGTCCAAGTTACAGGCAGGACGGATGCCCAGAGGAAGAAGCAAGCAGAGATGGCCCTCGCTGAATTCATCGTCGATCTCGATCGTGGCAATGTCCTTGATAGCACTTCGACTTTCAAGGAGTTTACGGGGCGCTGGTGGACAGAATACGCCACAAAAAAACTGGCGCCTAAGACACAGGCACGGTATAAGGAGATTTTGGACACGCGCGTACTTCCCGCTATGGGTCACCTCAAGATCGGCGATATCCGTCCCATGCACATCATTGATTTTTTGTCCAATATCAGAGAGGACGGGATCCGGCTGGACAAGAAGGATGGTTGCCTCTCAGAGGGTTCTGTCCTTTATCATTACCGGATGATAAGCAGCATTCTCGGTAAGGCAAAGCGATGGCAAGTGATCCTTAACAATCCCGCAGCCAATGTGGAGCCCCCGAAGGTAGAGAAAAAGAAGGCAAAATGCTATGACGAAGAGCAGATGGGCATCCTCCTGGACGCACTGGAGCAACTCCTGCCGACCAAGAAGCTGAAATACAGGGCCATGGTTGAGTTGGCTTTGGCCACAGGCGAGCGCCGGGGAGAGATCATGGGTCTCGAGTGGACGGATTTTGACCTCGACAAGTGCACCGTTAACATCCATCAGACCATTCAGTACCTGCCCGAGAAGGGGACGTTTGTCAAGGGCACCAAAAACGAGAGCAGTGAGCGCCTGATCGCCGTGCCGGCGTCCACGATAGCCGTGTTGAAAAGCTGGAAGGCCGCGCAAAATGAGCAGCGGCTGAAGGCCGGAGAACTCTGGCACAGCAAGAACGAAAAGGGTGAGGATGTAAGCTGGGTATTTACTACCCAGCTTGGCAAGCCGATGCACCCGGACACGATCAGCAGCTGGTTCCCTGAATTCGTGAGCAAGATCATTGTTCATACAACCTGCGGCGGGTTCATTCAGAAAGAAGACTACTGCCCGCATTGTGAAAAGCAGGTTCCCCCAGACGAAATCTATAGATTGCCGAGGCTAAATTTCCACGGCACACGCCACACATCGGCCACGCTCCTGATCGCAGAAGGCGCCGATATCCGGGAGGTTGCCGGCCGCCTGGGTCATGCCAATACATCCACCACCGGCAAAGTCTACCTTCATTTCTTGAAGAAGGCTGACCAGGCCGCTGCCGAGAAGATGGATGACCTGATGACCAGGAGAAAAAACAAAACCGCAACAAAAAGACAACCAGTAACACCTTATAATAAATGAGGCCCCCGTAGTCTTAACGACCACCGGGGGCCTTTTATCTCTTTTCATCAACCCTGCTATTGAAAAAATTGTGGCCTCACAAGTGTCTGCACATTCAAAAGATGCGCTTCTCTTTCTATTTTTTTTATCAAAGCAGCCATGCTGTCTGTATTAAAATCTAAAATTTCTGCAGGGCTTTCCTTTAAAATGCTTACTGCATTTGTATACATCTTATCTTTTTTCCTTGGAGGCTCTACAACAGCAATAATATTTGAAGATTCAAATCCTTCAATATGCTGAATTTCATTAAAACGATATTGCCATATAATCGCAGTCCCTTCTTGCTCCTTTCTTTCCTGCATTTCTTTTTGTGAAAACGATATTGGTTGTATTAAGTTTGGGCGACTATTAATGTATTGAAAATCTATTTTAAATGATGTGTGCCTCCCATTAATAAAGACTCCTTTTGTATCAACTCTATCGAGAATACGTGACTCATTAAATATATCTTTTAATCTTGTTCTAAATCTTTTATCTCTATGCTGTGTTAAGGAAGCAATATTATTTTCGTAGATAAAAGTCAGATAAAGCTTAGTCAGTTCTTCTGCTGGGTTATCTGTTAGACAACCTCTTGCTTCAGAGAATGCAAAATGATATCCGAAGAAGGTATTCAGCTTATCAAATTCAAGGCTAGAATTTGATTTGAATTTATTCACAAATGAGTTAATTATATCTTTGTCTGACTCCGGATATAAAGTGCTTAATTTGTTAAAATTAGATGGGAATTTATAAAAGTTGGCACCAGTTTGAGAACAGTGCAATATAATGCCAATGTTTACGGCTTCATCACGAACAATATTTGGAACATATTTTACGACTATGTACTGACAACTTAAAAGATCCATGGATGACCCCCCCTAAAATAAAATAGAAGATCATTATGAGACAACAATGCCGGGCGAACTTTATTTTTTCTTTGCAGAAGAAAATCTTTAATAGCATTCCTTTCTACTACATTTACCCAATCAATAGGGATTTCAGTCATGCATTGATCAATTTCGTCTTCAGCTATTGCCTCGATTTTATCAAACAAGGGTAAAAAATCATCAAGAGACGCGATCCTACGAAGCATCGGCTGATAGTTGATAGCAGCAGTTTGATTTATTGGCAACGGGGATATATCTAAAAAATTGGATATCGTGGTAGGATTCCAATCAGGACCGGAAAAGGCATTTCCGTGATCGATAATAATTATATTATACTTGGAATCACTTCCCTTTGCGATAAGTAAATTACCCCGATTTCCATATCTATCATCATTTAATATCCAATGATCGAAGGCAATCACGCCAGGATAGCAATTATGATTATTTGCTAAAGAGGCAAAGTCTACTAGTGAAGCAGGGTTTGCCTCTGGGTCAAAAAGAGAGCCAAAATGAAGGGTACCTTGATGCTGTTGGCCAGCAGGTATTATCGTGTTAGGAACTGTCAATAGCACTCCTGTTGGGACAGGCAAATCTAAAATTTTTGCCAGCTGAAAACCTAGGAATTCATTGGCCGCCATCTTTGATTGAAAAGGTTGACCATGAAATTTTATAACGTATCGATTCCCGTCATCACACTCGAAAATCTTGGGACGTGAAAAAGTGTTTTGAATGGGCGCCGGCCCCACATCCCTCACCGCGATAATTATTTTATTCGCCTCCAGTCTACCAATTGCCAGGAGACAAGCATTCTTTTTCCGTATTATTATAAACCTTTCATTGAGGAAAAGTTAGGTATTTTTCGGTCTCGTTAAGTCTCTTTTTGATGAAACTCCCCCCAAATTCCCCCCATCAGCCGATTTTATTCACTCGCTGAATATTATTAAAGCCCTGCATTGGATGCAGGGCTTCATTTCTCTGGAGCTGATGGGGGGACTCGAACTCCCGACCTGCGCATTACGAGTGCGCTGCTCTACCAACTGAGCTACATCAGCAGATTAACTTTTCATGCCACAATTATACCTTTCACCAGGCGTTTCCGCAAGGCCGGCCCGCCCCTCCACAGGCTGGCGAAGCTCGGTCGTCAGCCAATCCGTACTAAGGTAGGAGCGTCGAAGTGACAATTGCCAAACCGGATGCCAACGGCGGGATGGCCGCGTCGGCCGGGCACCTTAGCGGTACGCCAATCGGCACCGCTCTTGCATGAATATACTTCACCCGACATTTATATCCCTTTTTTAAACAATATAGCAGGATTTTTTTATACATATGCGAATATTTTACACGAATCGAAAGTTTTTAAAAAAATAGGGGGGACTGATTTGCGAAGATTTTGGACGGTATTGGTGATCGTTATGTTGGTTGGCCTGGTCGGTCTGCTGGTGGCCGGCTGTAGCCAGAAGCAGGCAGCGCAACCACAGCAGCAACTGCCCCAGTACAAAGTGGCCTCGGAGATCGACTACCCGCCGTTTGAGTTCCGCGACACGTCGGGCGTCGTCACCGGCTATGACATCGATCTGATGAACGCCATCGGCAAGGTCGAGGGTTTTCAGCCGGTCTTTCAAGACATGAACTTTGACGGGATCATCGCCGCCGTGGAGGCGAACAGTGTCGACGCCGGCATTTCGGCTTTTAGCATCACGCCTGATCGCGAGAAGACGGTCAACTTCTCCATACCGTACTACAAATCCGGACTGAGCATTGCCGTGACGGCGAACAACAACACCATCAAGAGCATCGACGACTTGAAGGGGAAGAGGATCGCCGCCCAGACCGGCACCACGGGCTATGACCGGGCGAAGGCTGTCCCGGGGTCGACGGTCGTACCGTTCGACCACGTCCCGGAGGCCCTGATGGACGTCAAGAACGGAGACACGGTCGCCCTGATCAATGACCTGCCGGTCAACCTCTATTACATGAAAGAGGATCCCGGTGACTTCAAACTGGTTGGCAATACCCTGGACAGCGAGTACTACGGCATCGTCGTGGCCAAAAACAGGCCGCAGGTCCTGCAGCAGATCAACGACGGCCTGAACAAGCTCAAAGCCAGCGGCGAATTCGCCACTATCTACAAGAAGTGGTTCGGGGTGGATCCGGAACCCTACCTGCCCGGCCAAGCACCACAATAAAGTCAGAAAGGGTGCGCAGTGCAGCCACTGCGCACCCTTTCTCATTTCATGCATAAAACTGTGAGGTGCTCTCAGACTTGGACGTCGTCTTTCAAAATCTGCACTTCTTCTTCGCCGGATCACTGCAAACAATCAAGGTCACTTTAGTCGCGGTATCGCTGGGTATCCTCATCGGGCTGTTCGCCGGCATGGGCCGGCTTTCCCCGGTCAAGACAGTCAAAATACTTGCCACCTGCTACATTGATTTCTTTCGCGGCACTCCCCTGCTAGTGCAGATTTTTATCGTCTACTTCGGATTTCCCCAACTGATCGATGAGGGGCAAATCTTTCTTTACACCCATTTCGGCATCGGCTCGGCTATGGCCAGCACCAACATCCCGCCGTTCGTGGCAGCAATCCTCGCCTTCAGCCTGAACAGCGGGGCCTACATCGGCGAGATCTTCAGGGCCGGCATCCAGTCGATCGACAAGGGGCAACGGGAGGCCGCCCTCTCCCTGGGCATGACCCCCCGGCAGGCGATGTTCCACGTGATCCTGCCGCAAGCTTTCCGGGTAGTGGTCCCGCCCCTCGGAAACGAGTTCATCGCCATGCTCAAGGATACCTCGCTGCTGACGACGATCGGTTACATCGAGCTGACCAGGCAGGCCCAGATCCTCGACTCCACCTACTTCAAGCCATTCCCGATCTTCGTCAGTGCTGCCTTTTTCTACCTGGTCATGACCCTCGTCATCTCGAGACTGGTCGATCTCCTCGAAAGGAGGCTTGGTGTCCATGCCCTTCATCAGGATTAGAGGTCTGAAGAAAAACTTCGGCCGCCTGGAGGTGTTGCGCGGCATCAACCTGAGCGTTGCCGAAGGAGAGAAGCTGGTGATCATCGGGCCCAGCGGCTCCGGCAAGAGCACCCTGCTGCGGTGCCTCAACCAACTGGAAGAGGCCACCGCCGGCACGATCGAATTCGCCGGCGTGGAGCTCACGGATAAAAAAACTAACCTCCCGAAAGTCCGGGAATCAATCGGCATGGTCTTCCAGAACTTCAACCTGTTCCCTCACAAGAATGCTACCGAGAATATCACCATGGCCCTGCTCAGGGTCAAGAAGATGGACAGGGACGAGGCCGAACGGCGCGCCTTAGCCCTGCTGGACAAGGTCGGGCTGAGCGACAAGGCCCGCAACTACCCGCAGCAACTCTCCGGCGGGCAGCAGCAGCGGGTGGCCATCGCCCGGGCGTTGGCGATGCAGCCGCAGGTGATGCTGTTCGACGAGCCCACATCAGCCCTCGACCCGGAGATGGTGGGCGAGGTGCTCGCAGTCATGCGTAGCCTGACCAGGGAGGGCATGACCCTGATCTTCGTCACTCACGAGATGAAGTTCGCCCAGGAAGTGGGGGACCGGGTGATCTTCATGGACGATGGCATGATCGTGGAGGAGAATGTCCCCTCCCAGATCTTCACCAATCCCGCCAACCCCCGGACACGAACCTTCCTGTCCCGGGTGATGCAGTAAAACCAGTGATGAGTAATGAATGTTGGGTGATGAGTGGAGCGTGAGACACATGCGACACGGGAACGGTTCTTGTTCCTGTCTGGAAAAGCCTCTCATCTGCTAAAATCAGAAAACTAAACGCTACCCAAAAAACGGTCGAATTGCCTGACCGTTTTTTTCGTTTACAATAAACCATTACGCCACCCGCTGCAACCCCATCGACCTTTTGCTTCCGACCTCTATTATCGCAGGCGCCTCTCCATCACCCGGTGAGCATTGATTTCCAACGTGTCATCCAGAGGCGCCAGGTCGACGCTGCCGTGCCGCCGGAATAGGGCGCGGGCGATGAGCAGGTCGGCGAAGTGTGGGTTCTTGGAGAGGAAGGGGCCGTGCAGGTAGGTGCCAAAAGCATTCTTGTAGTTGACGCCCTCGGTGCCATCATCCCCGTTGTTGCCATTGCCACGAATCACCCGGGCCAGCGGCCGCGCTGTCTCTCCCAGAAAGGTCCGGCCGGAATGGTTCTCAAAGCCGACCAGGGTATCCAACTGCTGGCCGCGGCAGGGCATGATCCCACCCTTGAGTTCCGGATCGAGATCTAACAATATGTTCCCCTTGAGCCGGCGGCTGCCAGCCTCGGTATAGAGGTCGAACAGGCCGACCCCGGGCAGGGTGGCGCCATCCTGCGCGCGGTAATACCGTCCCAACAGTTGGTAGCCACCGCAGATGCAGAGCAGCGCCACCCCCTGTTCCACGGCGTCGATCAGCAGGGGACCCCTCATCTCCAGGTCTTTGCTCACCAGCCCCTGGTCCAGGTCAGCCCCACCGCCGGTGAAAATGAAGTCGTAATCGGTGAACCGCACCTGGTCAGACAAGGAGATCAGGTCGAGCTGCACCTCGATCCCGCGCCATTCGGCCCGGCGGCAGAAGATCAGCACGTTGCCCCGGTCGCCGTACAGGTTCAACAGGTCCGGATAGAGGTGGCAAACCCTAATGCGCATGCTGTTCCACCGCGCTTCCCAGGCGCCCGAGCAGCCTGGCATAATCAAACAGGTTGGTATAGGTGGCCAGCACGTACAGCTTGTCTGCCTGCTGGGCCGCCAGGCGCCTGAGGCTGGCGGGACGCTCCGGCGCCACCTCGATCCGCTCCAGAGGTACCCCGGCGTACTTGAGGCAGACCGCGAAGTCCGCCGCCCTCAGCCCGGCACAGATGACCTTGCCGACAGATGGGTCTGCCAGGCAGGCGAAGTCCGCGTCCCACAGCCAAGAAACGTCCCGGCCGTCCGCGGCCAGGTCGTTGATGGCGATCACCAGGGCCTTGGCGCCGCCGGTCTGGATCAGGGTCTTCAGCACCTCGTTCGCCCCGACCGGGTTCTTGATCAGGGCCAGGGTGCAGCGTCGCCCTGCGAACTCGAAGTCCTCCATCCGGCCGGTGGCCGGCTTGTAGCAGCGGGCGGCGAACTGGATGACCTTGTCGCTGACCCCCAACTCCTTCGCTGCCGCGGTGGCGGCCAGGACGTTATAGACGTTGAAGAAGCCTCGCAGTGGCGCGGTCAATTTCAACTCACGGCGCTCCCCATCCGGAGCCGTCTGCTGCTTGGATTTTCGCAGGGGTACGGTACCACCCAGAGGCACTGCCGATGCTGCATCATAGTCTGGAGCAGAAGCGGATGTGTCACGGATGCTGACGGACATGCAGAGCAACTCATTCTCGCTGATACCCCAGGCCGCATAGTCCAGTTCCGGGCGCCGGAAACCGCAGTTGCTGCAGAAGTAGTCTCCCAGTTGCCCGAAGTGAAAGTAGTTGTAGGTGAGAGCAGTCCCGCAGCGCTGGCAGAACCGGCCCTCTCTGGTCTCGCAGGTGCTGGCCGTGCCGGTCGTCGCTGCCGGCTCGCAGCCCTGACGCCCAGCGCCTCCGTCGGCTGCAACTGCCCTCTGGGCGCCCTGCCCGATCCCATTTTCACTGACCGGCCGGTTCTCCTTGAGGACACCGAAATATCTGACCTGGGCCCGACCCTGGTCGACCGCCACCACCAGTGGGTCATCGGCGTTGAGAACCAGGGTCGCCCTGGGCAGTGCGGCCACCGCCTCACGCAGCAAGGCAATAGTGCGCTCCATCTCCCAGTAACGATCCAACTGGTCCCGGAAGTAGTTGGTGACGATCACCAACTCTGGGCGGGCAGCGGCAAAGACCTTGCCAACGCTGCCCTCATCCACCTCCAGCAAGGCAATCCGGCTGCGCGGCTGGCCGTTGAACTGCCGGTCCTGGAAGAGGGCAGTGGCCACCCCCGGCAGCATGTTGGCGCCCATAGCGTTATGGGCTACCGGGCGACCTGCGGCGCGCAGGAAGTGGGCCAGAAGATTGGCGGTGGTAGTCTTGCCGTTCGTACCGGTAACGGCCAGCACTCGCTCGTAGGCGGGCGTCATCAGGTTGACTGCGTTCGGGCAGACATTCAGGGCCACCACTCCGGGCAGGGATGTGCCCGGATAATGGAAGAGGTTGCAGGCCGCCGCTACCAGCCGGGCTGTCAGCAGAGCCAGATTCAGGCGAAACCAGGCGCTCATCTCGCATGCTCCCATCCAAATGCTAACTCCAGTTTTATTTAGTGTATCTTGTCCTGAGTAAAATGCAACAAGCTGGTAGACGACTTTTCGTTGGGCAGCAGCATGATGATCAGCAAGGTTGGCGGTACCAGCGCCGCCATTACGGCCAGGGCGGCGAGCACCCCGTGAAGGTCGGCTATTCTCCCCATGAGCAGGGTGCCCAGGCTGCCCAGCCCCACTCCCAGGCCCATCATCAGGGATGCCGCCAGTCCCGCCCGGTGAGGCAGCACCTCCTGGGCGTAGACGATGGCAATCGCCGTGGAGAGAAGCAGGGCAAACCCGGCCCATCCCGCCAGGACGAGGCCCCAGATCCCGCTGACATGGGGGAAAAGGATGAATGCGGGGATCAGACCGACAAAGGACAGTCCCAGGGTCGCCTTCTTGCCGATGCGGTCCGCCAGCGGCGCCCCGGCTAAAGTGCCCAGGGCGCCGGTGAGCAGGAATACGGTCAGCCAGATGCCTGCGTAGGCAGGGTCTCCTTTTAGATGGTTGACGAAGTAGAGGGGCATGAAAGTGGTCACGCCGATATTGATCCAGGAGCGAAAGGTGACGAACAGGACCAACAGCGCCAGGATATACCGGGTTGCCCCGGGGTTATGATCCGGCGCCGCTGAACGGTTATCGGCGTTTGTTCCCGGACGGGAGTTGAACCGGGCCAGGGCTGGCTGAGAGAACTGGATCAGCAAGGCGGTGACTGCCGCCGGCAGCAACAGCACCGCCATCCCCCTGCGTCCGCCGCCAGCCAACAGGAGCGTCGCTGCCAATGGCCCCAGTCCATAGCCGATGCCGCCTCCCGCCGAGAAGATCGACAGAGAAATCGCGGCCTTGCCCGGGTCGCTGGCCAGAAAAGCCTGCTTGGATGACTCCGGGTGGAAGGCTGCCGTCCCCAGCCCATTGATCAAAACCCCCAGCAAGATCAGGGCAAAGCTACCGGCCCAGCCCACGATGGCGAGGCCCAGGGATGACAGAAAACAACTGGTGGAGAGCAGCCAGCGGCTGGAGATGCGATCGCTCCAGATACCGAACAGGGGCTGGGTGAGAGTGGCACTCAGGGTGGCTACCTGCACGATCACGCTGACAGCGGTGTACGAGAGATGGAAATCGTTTTTCAGCGCCGGGAGCAACATCGGCAGGGCGCCGCCGCTTAACTCGACCACCAGGTGGCCCAGCCCCATCAAAAAGACCAGAAATGCTTGCAACTATGGATCCTCTTTGGGGATGCGACTTCGTCAAGGCATGTTTGCATCCCTACCCTAATATATTAATGCGCCTGGCCAGAAGATTCAATGCACAACTGCCAATCAGAAGGTGGTAGCAACGCCGCTGACTGATGCATACAATAGTGGTAAATGATGGTGTCAGCCAGGGATGTATCGGGCACGCTGTCATGTTTATGGGATAAAGTACGTCCAATGCAGCAAAAGGAGTTGTTCCCGATGGCAAAAACACGAAAGAAAGACGGCGATGCGACACTGGAGCACTATCCTAGGCCCGGCTACCCCGGAATGCCCGGTTATCCTGGCATACCTGGTTACCCTGGCATGCCCGGCGCCCCCGGGAATATGAGCATAGCCCTCGCCACCGCCTATATACCGCCCCAAGTTTTCAGCAACAGCAGCATGTACCCTCTAACGAACGCTCTCCACAACGGAACACTCTTCCCCGAACTATATAGGCCCTATCCCTGAACATCTTGAGAGGGCACCCAATACTTGTTTGAATATTTAAAAAGAGTGCCACTCCGGGCGCGGCTCCCGGCACCCGGCACAACTGATGTTAACCCCACTCAGCGGATACCCGGTGTGCCCATATCACCCAGTGGGTACCCGGGGATGCCCACAAAGCTCGCTGCGCTCGCAATCAAGGTGGCGCTTCGCTCGACGTGCAGGCGTGCGCAGGCACCCGCAAGCCTGAGGCGAAGCTTTAGAAAATGTCAACCAAAAAGGAAGTAAGCATAAATCCGACGATGCGCCGGCACAGGCTTGGCGCAAGCCAAAATCTTTATTATAAATTTGATTGAGGTGATTGCTGTGGCCAAGCAAAACGTGAACCCTTTACAAACAGTCCAGGAACTGGGGTTTGCCCTGGTGGAAATGAACCTTTACCTGGACACCCATCCCGACGACGCCAACGCCCTGACTGTCTTTAACGACCTTGCCACCCGTTATGCAACGTCACGGTGCAATTATGAGGCTCAATACGGTCCGCTCATCAACTTCGGCACTTCGGGGCCGGCCTCATCCTGGGCATGGGCCCAAGAGCCCTGGCCATGGCAGGTTTGAATAGGGTACAGGGCCCCCCTTCCGGGGAATCTCCCTATGAATGGGGGCACAACTTTTCGAGAATGTCCCCCTAAGGAGGTATCATTATGTGGTTATATGAAAAGAGGCTGGAATATCCGGTCACGGTCTCCAAACTCGACCCCCAAATGGCCATGTACCTGTACACCCAGTTCGGCGGGCAGAATTTCCTATTTTGTACAATAATATAATCCTAGAGCCGGAAGGAAATATCAGTAATCTTGTAGTCGGGGGAAATGCAGATTGCTTCGAAGGTGCTATCGATCAGAAAGACCTTTTCTTCGAAGGGAAGATCCTGAATACTATCTAACTTATCCGCTAACCTTTTATAAATAAATCCAACTCTTTCTTCAATTAGATCAGATTTGTTTAAAATATCATTTAATTTTTGTAATTTCTGAGTGTAAAATTGCTTTTCTTTACGCAGTTCAACCATACGTTCTCTATATTCGTCTAGGTTGATCACATCTTGCTCAAAAGCTATCTGTTGCTTCTTCAATGCCCTTTCTATCTGAGTTAACCTTGTATTGCATTCGTCTCGTTCGTTATTGCTTACTTCATTGTCTTCACCAAAAACTTCAAGCTGACTTTTTATCGTTTTAACTAATCTCTGACGATCAGCAAAAATGCTTTTAAATAAATCAAGAATTAACTGGTCAGCCTTATCCATATCCCAGAGATGCATTTTTTCGTCGCACTGACCGTTGCGGTTTTGGCAAACATATCTGCGATAGCTAATAGACTTGCCGCTCACGTTACCATAGATACGCCCCCCGCATACGGCACAACGGAGAACAGAAGATCCCAGATATTTTCTCTCGCATGACCACTTCTTGACATCTTTTTCCCGCCGTTCTCTCACGACCCGTTGTATCCTTTCAAACTCTTCTTCTGCTATTAAAGGTTCATGCGTTCCTTCACGAATAATCCATTCTCCTCGTGGGCGTACGACCATCTTACGTTTGCCCTTAGCATCTCTGATCACCGTTGTTACGTTATAAACAGTAATACCTAGATAGACGGGGTTATTTACAATCGTCCTGATAGCGTTGCTGCACCATGCCTTGCCATGGCTGCTAGGAATGCCTTGCATGTTTAGATATTTCGAAATTTTTAGCTGTCCCCAGCCTTCAATGAATTTTTCTATGATAAAACGCAGCGTTGGCACCGTTTTAAGGTCTTTAACTAGGTGCTGCTTGTCCTCTGCAAGCATATACCCATATGCCGGATGTGCTACATTAGTTTTCCCATCTTTTGCTTTAAGCATTTGTGTTAGCTTTACTCTTCCTGCTGTTTGTTTTCGCTCTTTTTGGGCTAAGGCTGCATGGAGCATTAGAAAGAACTCATCGTCATCAGTGCGGCTGTCGTAGTTTTCCTTAATCGTCATAAAAAAACAGCCATAACTCACTATTTTACGCTTAAGCTCTAGCAGATCCATAACATCTCTGCTCGTTCGAGAAATTTCTTTAGTTACCACTCCCTTAATCTTTCCGGACCGGAGAGCATCGATCATTATTTGCAGATCGTCTCGTAGATAAGAAAACCCACCTGATTTCATATCAACGTAGAGCCTATCATCAGATAAATTATATTTATTAAGTTCGGCCCATTGTTTGAGCAGATCTCTCTGATTTACAATACTCGTTTTTTGGGATTCCTTCTTAGTGGAAACTCTAACATAGCCCCCAATCTCAACATTATCTTCTTTGAGGGTATCCTTCGGGTCCAAGAGGGTACTCATATGTCTGCCAGATATGTGCGACGGAATAATATCAAAATTATCCAACAGTCTTAAGCCCCCCTTGATGTATTGATCTCTTTCGCTCTTTTGACCTGTTTTTCCTCTTTGATGGCGGAAGAGATTAGCATATGGACAAGCCGTTGGTAAACAACATCCGGCACTTCAAGAGTGTTTTGCTTTTCAACTGCCCTGTTATCCTGTTCCAAAACGTCATGCCTCCCCCATCCTCAATTAAAATATCTTATTCCAGGACATTGGCGCTGGCTCCAATAAAAAAGCCCCGCAGGCCTTTAAAACCTACGAGGCAGGAGGGGCGAGATATCGACAACAGCAAGACCCTTAAAAAGAAATAGCATGGTGTTCACCGATTGTAATAGCCGCACACATGGCTTCATGTCTCACCGTATCGAGCAAAAGATTAACAACCCTTTCAGGCGCCACCCGGAGCATCTCTTGCAGAACATCCCTCTCCGGAACGGCCTTGCGCCGGTATATACGGTCCTCATGGCAGGCCACCCACACATCGCAGATAGCCAGGACCTGAGCAGGGAACCACCCTCCGGGGTCATGATGGCTCTCGATCAGCCGTAGAATATTTCTGGAGCACTTTGGCCACCTCACCGTCACAATGCGCCTTCCAACTTGCGGATGGGAAGAGATGATTTCCAGGTCACGCCGAGACAGGTCTCGCCTATTTTTAAAGAACAGTTTCGCCGGCCAGAGGATTTTACCGTAGTCATGCAGCATCGCCGCCGCCTCCATCTCCCAACTGCCGACCTCGGCCTGAGTACCTATAACCAACTCATCCGCCAAATGCGCGACCGCAAGGCCGTGCCGGCCTAGTTCCGGCATTTCTGTCTCCATCTCAGCAAATAACATGTTGACTTGGGGAAACAACCATCGCTCACCTCCTTGAAAATAGGTCAGGCTCAAATAATCCCGGTCTTCATCGCGAAATCGACTATCTGCCGGCCATAAGGCAACGCCAGGGGCCTGCCATCGATGACCAGATAAGGCGCGGCGGCGGGGTGCGCCAGGTGACAGATGTAAACCACTGCGGCGTATACGCCGGCGAATAACGCCAGCGAATAACCGATCTGCGCCAGGTTGTCCACCAGCATAACAGGCACACCGAGCAGCGTGACCAGCGCCCGGATTATTTGCGCCGACGGGCGCTCCTTTCTGGGCGTATCCGCTTTTTCTGCATCCTCGGACTTTGCCAGTCCCGGTCTCTGCCTGGCCTGGGTCCAATATCGTTTTCCCCGATTGCTGATCATTGTTTTCCAACCCTCTCTCAAGAACTTGAATCTCTCCATAGAAAGAAAAAGACCCACCCCCGTCGAGGATAAAAATCCTCTCAGAGGATGAGTCTTGGGGGAGGGCTCAACGATTGCTTACAGCGGGGAACTCCACACGGACCTTTCCTTGCTTTTATTGCGGTAGCCCCTGGTCTTGGCCGTAAACCGCATCTTTTCTCCCAACGCCAAAATAGGCAGGTCTATGTCGGTTGACTGACCACGAGCAACCACGACACCTTTGGCGATTGCCTTGCCAGTGCCGTTCACCACGTCGACAGTCACCTTTGACGGCTTACGTTTCGTATCGTCAAAGGCCAGGCTGGCCATAGCCGCTCCGGCAGGCTGCAAGGAAATCGCCACAGAAACGGCACGGTTGGGCAACAGCGCAAGCAGCGCCACGTAGGAACGCTTCTTAATAAAAGCGGCGATGGCTGCAATCAAGGCCAAACCGCCGATTACCGGAAGCACTGGGGGTAACAGGCTGCGTCTGGTTGGAGTCGGAGCTGCCGGCGCCGGTTGCGCAGGAGTCGCTTGCGCTACTACTATCGGCGCTGGAGTTACAACTTGCGCTACCAGCGGCTTACTTGGCTGTGCAACCGGCTGCGAAGCCAGCGGCCGTTTTGGAGCCGTTGGCTGCTGCGGAGCCGGCGGAACCGGTTGCGCAGGCTGCACCGAAGTTGGCGGAGCGGGAGCTACCGGCAGCACTGAAGTCGGCGGAGTCTGCTGTTCCGGCTTCTGCGGAGCCGGTGGACTCGTCCCACCGCCACCACCCGCCGGCGGCGCCGGCGGAGTGACGACTGTCACCACAACCGTTCCGGTCTCACCATTGTAGCTGGCGGTAATCGTTGACATACCCGGTGCTACAGCCGTGATCCGGCCGGCGCTCACAGTAGCGACCTGGTTGTTGGAACTGAACCAGGTCGCATATGCCGTGACCGTGACATCGGCGATTAAATTATCCGAATAGACCGCCGTGGCCACTGCGCTACCTTGCTGACTCACGCTAAGGGACATGGCGCTCGGAGTAACCGTAAGGCCGGTTATCGTCGGAGCAGTCGCCGGTGGTGTCGACACCGGGTCCACCGTCAGAGTGTAGGCCTGGCTGCCGGTGTTGCTTTCGGCGTCCGTGGCCGTCACGGTGAAGCTGGATGCGACTGCTGTCGTCGGGGTACCGGTCAGGGCGCCGTCGCTTCCCAGCGTCAGTCCCCCCGGGAGGTTGCCGGTCTCGGTGAACGTGTAGGGAGCGGTCCCGCCGGATGCCACCAGCGTCTGGCTGTAGGCCGTGCCGACGGCGCCGTCCGGCAATGTGCTCGGGCTGATGGTAATCACTACTTGCGGGGCGTTCTGCGTCCACTGAGCAAATAGTGTGGTGTTGCCTGAGATACTGAAAGTATCGCCCTGCTGGTAGCTCGTTCCGCTTCCATCGCTGACTGTATTCCAACCGGCGAAGGTATAGTCAGCCTTGAGCAGATCACCGGGGTTGCCCAATAAGGTCACTTGGCTTCCTGGTTGGTAACTGTTGGCGTCGGCAGGCGCTGCCCCTGAAGTAGCGCCGTTGGCGTTGTAAACCACAGTGTAGGTCTGGGGAACTGCCGGTCCACCCCCGCCGCCCGTAGAAGCCGGGTCCACCATCAGAGTGTAGGCCTGGCTGCCAGTGCTGCCGCCGCTGTCCGTGCCCGTCACGGTGAAGTTGTAACTGCCTGTCTGGATCGGCGTGCCGGAAATCGTTCCGTCGCTCCCCAGCGTCAAGCCGTCCGGCAAATTGCCGGTCTGGGTGAATGTGTACGGCGCTGTCCCGCCGGATGCCGTGAGCGACTGGCTGTAGGACGAACCCACCGTGCCCCCTGGCAGGCTATCCGGACTGATGGTGATCACAATCTGTTTCCATTGGGCGTACAGTATGGCATCAGACGATCCCATGCTAAAGCTGTCACCCTGTTGATAGCGTGTTCCTGACTCATCAGCAGCCGTATTCCAGCCGGCGAAGGCATAGCCGGTCCTGGACAGGCCGCCGGTGTTGTCCAGCACGATCACATTGGCGCCAGAGTCGTAACTGTTGCCGTCGACCGGAACCGTCCCGCCAGTGGATCCATTTCCATCATACGCCACCGTGTACGTCTGAGTTGTTGATAGGGCAGCCACTTGAATCACAACGCTACTGCTACCCCAACCGTTCGGATTATATTCCAGGGTGGCAGTATCGGTCACTGTAGTTCCTGCTACGGAATTGGTTGGAATAGCGTAGATGTCAAGCTCGGCGCTATATGCAGGCGGCAAAGTCCCGACACGCCAGACACCAGTCGTGGAATCATATGTGCCCTGAGATGCGGTGTAGCTATCACAGGTCAGGCCCGACGGCAACAAATCTGTGACTTGGACACCAGTGGTAGCATCGGGTCCAAGATTAGTGAGATAGACTGAGTATTCGATCTCCTGGCCCACGACAGGAGTAGAGTTTGAAACACTATTTGATATCTCGACTGCCGGTCCACCACCGCCGCCACCTGAGGAACCAGACCCGGAGACGATCACCTGGCACACAGCCGTAAAGCCGCCGTCCTCGGTGGTAACGGTGATCTTGGCCGTACCGGAAGCTACCGCCTGTACCAGGCCGGTCTGATCAACGGTCGCAACACCGGGTGTGTCAGATGACCAGGACACGTTCTGATCAGTGGCATCGTCAGGTTGCACAGTTGCCACCAGCTGGTCACTATCTCCCGGCTGGAGGGCATCGGAGTATTTGTTGAGCGTGACACCGGTCACCGCTACGTTCGCAGCTGTTGACGTGCCGAAGTACGGATAACTGACACCCTCATTAATCGCCCAGATGTTGCTATAATCCCAGTTGACAAATGTGGCCTGCTGCATCATGAGATCCGTAGGCTCCGGTGTTCCCGCATCGTTTCCGGGGCCGGCTATATCCTCGTCGTAGTAAGAGGATGTAACGGTACCCGCTCCATTTATTCCCACAAGACCGCCATCGCCATCAGCTGAAACAGCATCCGCAGAGTAGCAGTTGGTGATCGTAGCCCCATCTGAACCCCCGACCAGGCCACCAATGCCCGTCAGCACATTAAATTCTCCGCTGAAAATTGAGCCGTTGAAGAAGCAGTTGGTGATCGTCGCGTCTGATGCGTCCCCAACTAGACCACCGACAAGGCAGAACGTACTCTCTCCGTCAGCATTAATTACGCCAACGGATGAGCTATGGATGATCGCCAGGGTATTTGATGCATCTCCGACCAGACCGCCGACCTCGGTCAGCGTGGCATACCCACCGGAAATCGTGCCGTTGAAGTAGCCATTGGTGATTGCAGTAGCCCCACCTTCATCTCCGACTAGACCGCCAACGTCGGTCAGCGTAGATTCTTCACCGCAAAGTGTGCCATTGAAAGAGTCATTAGTGAGCGTACTGCCCCCGTCTGACATCCCGACCAGACCACCGACCTCGGTCAGCGTGGAATTGATACCGGAAAATGGGCCGGAGAAAGAGCTGTTGGAGATCGAAATATCTCCGTCTGACCTTCCGACCAGACCACCGACCTCGGTCAGCGTGGAATTGATACCGGAAAATGGGCCGGAGAAAGAACAATTGGAAATCTTAAGGCTAGTCCCGGACGGTACATCCCCGACCAGACCACCGATATTAGTTCCCGTGAAGCCGTTCCCACTAGAAAGTGAGCCAGCATTCACGTTCTCGATTGTTCCAAACGCTTCCCCAAACAGCTCACTACCGGTGATCTTTTTCCCGCCCCCATCGAAATTACCGCTGAAGGATTCGAATTGGTATTCTGTATTTCCCTGCGCGTCATCATAGGGGATATCTCCGATTGGCACCCAGCTATACCCCGTTAGGTTGATGTTGCTTGTCTGCTGATAATTACCTGTTAGGTTATTGCTGACATTTTCCAGGCCCTGAGCGGTGCTTATCGGTATTACCTGCAAAGAGGGGATGACGGTGATTGCACAGGTGGCCGCAAAGCCTCCGTCATCAGTGGTCGCAGTAATATTTGCATTACCTGGCTCTACTGCCGATACTTCACCGTACTGATTGACCGTTGCAACCGCTTGATTGTCGGAACTCCATGTCACATTTTGGTCGGTGGCATTGTCAGGACGCATGGATGCGATCAGGACAGCGGCAACTAACGTAGTGTCGCTTCTGGCGGTGATCGTGTCGCTGGTCAGACTAAGGCTGACGCCGGTTGCCGATACGGTATAGACTGTAACATCACAGGTTGCTGTGAAGCTTCCATCGTCGGTGGTTGCTGTGATGGTTGCGCTACCTGGGGCAACTGCCGTTACCATGCCGTCCAAATTGACAGTTGCGATGGAACCATCGCTAGAGGACCAGGACACGTTCTGATCGGCAGCATCGTCCGGGGTAATCATCGCCGTCAACTGATCACTACCACCAGTCGCAATGCTGTCGGTAGCTTTGTCGAGGGTAACTCCGGTTACAGATATTGATGCCGCCTGAACGGTCACGGCACAAGTAGCTGAAAGGTTGCTGCCGTCCTGCGTGGTGGCGGTGATGTTGGCATTGCCGGGCCCTACAGCCGTAACTAAGCCAGTCTGATCAACGGTCGCCACACTCGGAGTGTCGGTCGTCCAGGTCAACGTCTGGTTGGTGGCATCCGAAGGTTGAACCGTTGCAGTCAACTGATCGGTGTTGCCTGCCGCGATGGTGTCGGTAGTTTTGTTGAGGGTAACTCCGGTGACGAGTACCACATCGTACGGGCTAAAACCCTTTAGGTTCTTGTTGAGATTTACGCCTTCGGATCCTGTACTGACTGATCCGCCACCGGCGCCGCCGTAGACCACCTGCACGACGCCACCGCCCGAGATCCCGGAGGAAAAGGCCGCCGAGGCTATCCCGACCCCCGTGGGAATCATCGACACCAGAAGCATGATGCACAAAAGAATCATTACGACTTTTTTCTTCTTCATGGCATTCTCCTCGTCCGTTTTTGCTAACAAATTCAATGGGCGCCATAATTGATTAAGTCACGCCGGAACGCCTCCTTTCAAAGACCCCCTCACAAAATAAAAAAAGAAAAAGAAAACCGGCAATCTACAGCAGCAGACGCCGGTTTTCCTGATGGAAGAACTATTTTGTTCTCCATTGTTGCGTGATGCTCTTTACCTGAGCGTTGAAGTTGTCCATGGCGTCCTTCATGGCCTGACTCGCCTGTTCAAGCGCCTGTGACGTTTGGGACTGGTATTGTTCGATGCTCTGGATTTGAACAATCCAAGCACCTGAGCTGATGCTTTGCAAAATCTTGGTCGCCTGGTTCTGAGTAAGCTTGCCATTGCTGACGGCCTGAGGCAATTGGCTCGTCACGCTGCTCAGAATAGCGCTGTGGATAGCCGCCACAGTCGATCCCCTGATCGCTGCAAGACTGGATACGGTCTGGCCTTTGCTCAGGGCGCCAGCTACGTCCTCCTGAGACATCCCCAGGGCAGTGGCCAGTGGCCTCATGACGATGAAGATCTCATTGTTGCCGGCAAACCGCTTCCTGGATGATGCTGCATCTTTGAGATTGTCAGCCCCCTGGCTGATCTGGTCATGGAGTTCTTCGAGGGCCTGAGCCAATTGTCGTAAATCCTGGTTCTGGTATACCGTTTAATACACAGATTCAGAGACGGCAGGTACCTCTTGATGCCTTTGGTATACCGATCCGGAAACGTCGTCAGGCTTGACGCCGGAATTTGCGGTGGCAGCGCAGCTTCCGATGATTCCCAGGACCGCGACGGCCAGAGTAATCATTCGGCATTTCTTAGCACGTGTCATCCTATCACCTCCTTCACCGCGATTTAGATGAAAAGAATGGGGCTCCCCATGACCACCACCTTCTTAGCTCTTCCCATGTACCTGCGCCTAGCCGGCCGGAAGCACCGATAGCACATCCAAGGCCGGGATATCTTTCATCTCGCTAAACATTCCTCACGCCCCGCCCCCGAGGAACATCTTCGCCGCCTTGCTGTTAAAAGCTTGAGCATACTGCGATATCAGTCCCTGACTATATAACCGACTGTACACAGACTACGATGCAGGAACGCCAATCCTCGTGCCATCTGCAACAAAGCCAAAATCGATGCTTCTCAGGACCACGATGACGATACCTGCAATGCCTTATATTCACTTCATACCCGGGCCCTACTAATTCTTAATTTGTTACCGGCATTGCCCGATGCCTTGAACGTTTCCCTTTTGATTTGCTTATAGACGATCTGACCCTGCGCCATTCCGGAAGATGACCTGTTTCGGGGCGACTTCTTCCAATGACAGATTGATTGCGTACTTGCTCTCAGCGAAAATCTTGACCAGTGACCTGACCATCTCTATGCGTGGCTCCAGTTCTGCGCCAGTAAACGTTCCATTGATTGATAGGGAGAGACACTTAGAAGGACATTGGGCCTCATCTGTGACAACAAATGCGCTATCCGCAGCATGGCTCACCTTTCCTTTCCGGCCCCAAGGCTTACGGCTACGGATAACTGGCGGCCAGCTGTCCTTGTGGATTTCATCAACAAAAACAACGGCGCCGCTATGATCTTTGCGTATTCCCAGGATTAGCCGTAGTTTTCTGACCCAGTTGAATTGAATCGCCCAGGTCTCGGAAAGTACCTGATCGCTGACTTTCTTGCTAAGATCCAGCATTGCCTCGTGCGCCTGTTCAACCGGAAGCGCAAGCAGTTCTTCCAAAGCCAAGATATTTAGCACCTCGTTCAATGCCTCCCTCGCGCCCCGCCCCCGAGGAACATCTTCGCCGCCTTACGGAAGATATTCTCCTCCGGGGCATGCATGCCGAAGAGGTAATCCCTGACCTGCTCGGCCCCCACGGTGAGCGGGGAACCCTTTCTGTGAAACAGCCCCTTGTCCATCTTTGAGGGGAGGTCCCTGTCTTCCGGTATCTCCACCACCCGGTCGTATTCCTTCCTGTTCACGCCGGAACCCGGGCAGCCGTTCGCAACCAGCACCGTCTCTTTCTGCGACCGGCTTTTTCTGGCGGCAATCCTGATCATCTCCTGGGGCAGCCCTCCGGCCACCATCACCAGGGCGTTGGAGCAGGCCACCGCCTCCAGGACGAAATCGTCGTCCGTGTTCGGCAGATCGAAGATTACTGTGTCGAATCCCCTTCTGCCCTCGATGGCCAGGCGCGAAACCGCATCGCTGTCGATCGATCCTGACGCCGTCGGTGCCAGCGCCCAGAGCCCGGACTCCGCCTGGACGACCGCCGCAGCAAGATCGCCGCGGAGAAGCGCCCGGTCGCCGGGATGCCCGGGCAACCGCAGGTAGTACCCGATATCGCTTCCCGCCGACCCTGCGCACAGATCCACCAGCAGCACGCTCATCATCCGTTCGAGCGCATAGGCGAGATGCAGCGCCACGGAAGTGCAGCCGGCCCCGCCCCGGCCCCGCCATACCGAGATGATCCGCTGACGGTAGACGGGGTTCGCAGACACCTGGAGCAGCGTCTGCATCGCGGTTTCAGACTCGACGGAGTCAATGCTCACCTCTCCCTTGAGGATGCCGCGCACCGTTCCCGCGGGTATCCGCAAGGCGGCGGAGATCGCTTCTTCGTCAAGATATTCACTCATCCGCTTGACTTTCTCAGCCAGCTCTGCGCCAGACATTAGCGGACCCCCTTTCCAAAGAGCCTGCGGAAAAGAGAGGACCCGCCCCGTCCGTTCTCACCGGCGCCGGCCCGTTCATAGCGGCATCCGGCCAGGCCGGCGATCTCCTTCGCCAGTTTGTGCCACGGGCTGCCGGCGTCTTCGAGGCCGGCGATCTCGCCCCTGTAGGCGCTTTTCACCGCCGCATCCCAGTCATCCGGGATGACCGCCCCGAGCCTGGGGAGCGTTTTGCAGCCCTTTTTAAAGCCTGAACAGAACGCCGCCTCGACGACGCGGAGATTGTGCAGTTTCCGGCTGTACCGGTTGACTACGATGCGGATTCTCTCCGGCCTCACACCCATCGACAGCAGGGTGGGGGCATACTTTTTCGTCTCATCTTCCGAGAGTTTGCTCTGGTCCACCACGGCCAGCGCCAGGTCCGCCGCCTCGAAGACATCGTACAGCCATCCCTTGGTCCAGGGTTCCGGAGGCGTATCGCAGATGATCACCTGGAAAGTAAGTCTCAGGTGGTTCAGGATCGCCACCAGATCCGCGCCCCGAAAGAACGGCAGCGTCTTGTTCATCGGCCCCGGCAGCACCGCAAGGCTATCCACTGGCACGAGGAGTTGCTCCACCTGCGCCGGGCTGATGTCGCTCAGACCGGACAACCGCTCGATTCCCGGGGCGTCCTTGATATCGAGGAACGAGGCGATGTTCGGGCCTCCGAGATCTAAATCTATTAGGCAAACTTTGATTCCGGCGCTGCCCAGCGCCTTGGCCACCGCTATCGACGCCGTGGTCTTGCCGACGCCGCCTTTGTTCGCAGTGCTGACCACCAGGATGCCGCCGTTATTCGCCGGCGCCACGCCGGGAGCCCTTTCGGACTCGGCGCCGCCACGATCGCCCCCCGCTTCAACGTAATCTTCCCGAATGTTATCCGCGTCCTCGACGGCCAGCTCCGCATAACCGTCCAGATCCGGCTGCCTGGGCCTTGTCATGGCCACCATCAGGTTATAAGGCCTATCCCCGGGCAGTTCACCCGTCACGGAGTTGTAGAGCCCTTCCCTGCCGGACGCTCTCAGATACGCCTTGCAGGATTCGGTCACGGGGCCGACCAGAAGAACGACGTGCGCGGCTGGAAAAAAACCCCGGACCTGCGAAAGCAGCTTGATCGGATCGGCGCCGGGCAATGTCCGGCTCAGCAAGAGCACGTCGATACTTTTATCGGACCAGTCAGCCAGTTTACTGGCATCGACGCAGACTTCCAACGTCCAGGCGCTGAAATCCCACTCCCGGTTCTTTCTCTGCAAGTTGTTCCTGATCTGCCCGGCAATCCCGCCAGCGGCGGCTATGAGACAGAACAACCGTTTCACCTCCCCCTGTTCTATTCGCCTCTTTCTTTAGCAAAAAAGAGGCGGACCTCAGCCCGCCTCACCTCCGAGTGAAAACTACTCGGCGCTTTTCACCAGGTATATCTGCTTCTGAGACGCGGGGCCGACTATCTTGGCGGCCTGATCGCTCGGCACCGCGATCCCGATCGCCACCGCCGCGCCTCCGCCCCCCGCCACTATCCCGGAGGACTTGCCCGGCTGGGTCTCTGCGGCGTTGGAATCCACGACGTCCAGCACTTCCGCTTTCTGATATAGCAACACGCTCGGATTGTTGTTAGCGGCCTTGGTATACACGTCCGCGTAGTCCCCGGACGTGACGCACGCCGAGCTAGGCACGTCAACGGGGACATAGACCTCGGCGTATCCGGGATCTCTCCCGGTGGCGCCCAGGTCGTCCTTCATCAAAAGCTGATCCTTCATCACGGGCGCCTTGGCGTATCGCCCCGCAGCGTCTCCGGCGGCGAGGTCCTGGGCCATCTGCTGCGGAACGTCTACAACCTGGAGCATGCCGGGAGCGATTTTCTCCCCCGCCGGGATGAACTGCGTTGCCTGCAGGACCTTTGCCGTCCTGACCGCCTCGGTATACTTCTTGTTGGCGCCGGCGTAGATCAACAGGGTGCAGACTATGGCGACAATTAACGCTATGGCTATGCCTGTGGCGCGGTTCAACAAAACAGCTCCTCTCCGCTAATGACGGCGCCATGCTTGACATGGCCTTTCCTGAGATCTCTTCCCGTAAACGGGAACCTTGGCACCGGCCACCCGCCGTTTTTCAGGAAGACCGATCGACCGCTGCGGACCATCCTCCTGATTGACAGGGGCAGTGGGGCCGAGGTCTCCCAGATGAAAAGAGCGCCCGGGAACATCTTGGCGGCAATCAACAGGTCCGATGACAGTATCCGGAGATAATCGACCAGGGGAAGCGTCCCGCTCTTGACGTGGACTTCATAGGCCGCGCAAAAATACCCCATGCGCTCCCCGTCGAGACGCAGCAGCAGCCTTGCCCAGGATACCTTCACGGGGATCAGGACTGCCATGCGCAGGCCCATCTCCCCGCTCCTCCTGACGGCTTTCGGATGTTCCCGGGCGCAGTAGCGCAGGAAGAGCGCCACCTCCGGAAGCGCCGCCAAAAATAAAACCTTTGAAAAGGCATGGACCAGAATGGAGGCCAGCATCAGGGCAAAGAACAGCCAGAGCGCGGCGTCTCTTCCCTTCGTCCCCATTACGAACCCAGCACGGCTTGAAACTTGGTCTGAATCCAGCCGACGGCGGTGGTGAAAAAGCCCTGCACGGCGGTCGGCGCATAAGTCGAGGCGCCCCAGGCAATCAGCGCAACCACGAGGGCGCCGCCGACCACCCAGACCAACTGGTCCAGAGAGCCGCGCTCACTCCTCAACATCACGTAGGCCCTGGCTAAGAAATACCTGACTTTCTTCGGCAACGATAGCACCTCCTTTCCGAATATTCACAGCACGATGAACCAGCGGGCGATGATGGAGACGAGCAGGGCGATGCCCAGGATCAGCACGACGGCGCACAGGACGTAATTCAGCGCCTTCGCCCGGCGCTGGCTGTTCGCCACTCTCCTTTCGATATGTCTCGCCAATTGTTTTTCGTCCAGGTATCTCGAATCGAGCGCCCCCTTTCTACAGACCGAACCCCGCCATCAGTTTCTCGCCCATGAAGACAAACGCCGGATAGCCGTAAACCATGAGGGCGCCCAGGAGGCCGAGAACGCAGATCAGCGCCAGCATCGCGGCCTTGCCGGCGGTGGACCTGGCGGCGGCAATCTCCTCGACGTCCCGTATCTGGTCGGTCAGGTCGTCGAATAGCTCCGGCGACGGGCTGGCGTCCCAGGAGGTGGACATTCTCAGGCAGACGGAATCCATGCAGGGGTGCCCGACCCGCTTTGCCAGATCGTCGAACGCCCCCCTGGCGTTACCGGTCCTGTTGATCTTGTCGAGGGCGATCCACATCTCGTCCCGAAGAGGACCCGAGAGGAACGGCAGGGTCATCGAAATTGCGCCCCTGAGCGTTATGCCCCCGGTTTTCAAAAACGCCGGCGCGAAGCCGATCAGGTCGGGCAGGTCATCGAAAACCCTCGCCTGCCATTTCTTGAATTCGTAGTTCACGGAATACCGGGCCAGCGCCAATCCCGCGAAAAAGAGGGCGACGCCGAAAAGCGGCGCCAGCCAGCGCAGCTTATGAAGCGTGAGCAGAAAACCCAGGAGACCGGCGCAGATTCCGATCAAGACGCCGGACTTGACGACATCCATCGCCTTCCGTCCCAGAATTTCCAGCCTCGGCCGGTCGGCGTCGGAGATAAATCTCCGCTCCATCCCTCTTTTCAGGGAGTCGTAGGTTACAAGCGCCAAAGAGGCGCGCTCCCCGGGGATGACGAGCAGCAGAAACAGGGCGAAAAGAGAGGTGAAAAGCAGACCCGGTAAAAGCAATCAGGCACCTCCCGTCAAATCTTTTGATAGAACGGCTTTCGCTGCCGCCAAGGCGGCGATCAGCAGCAGCAAGGACGCGCCGGACAGCACGATCTCGCCGGCAAAACCGGCATAGTAGCGCGACAGGGACGTGACGTCGAGCACGAAGCCGATCAGGATCAGGATGATGACCACGCCGGCGGCGATCAGCGGCTGCAGGGTCTCCTTCCTCCTCTCCGCCAGACGCCGATCGCGGCTTCTCAGCGAGGCCGCCAATTCCCGGAGGCCCGCGGCGGCGGCTTTCGGCCCCCCGGCGTGCTCGGAAGCGCCGATGATCGACGCCAGGGCCTTGAACTCCGGCAGGTCGTACTTGGCCGCCAGGCCCTCGAACATGTTTGGAAAAGAGGCGTTTTTATCGGCGCTGCGCCGGCCGATCATGGCCTGAAAATCGCCCGCCAGGGGGTCGGGAAACATCTTCGCCGCCGCCTTCACCACATCCGGCGTCACCTGGCCGGAGGCGTACAATCCCGAGGCGGCGGCGATAAATGCTTTCGCGTCGCCCCGAAGCGCCGATCTCCTGCTCTCCGCAACGGCGAGACCGGCCCAGCCGGGGATGAGCCACCCCATGACGCCCCAGACGATCCCGGCCAGGGGCGTCCTGCACAGCAGCGTCCCCAGGAAAAAGGCGGCGACGGCCGCAAGAGCAGGAACGGTGAAACGGCTGAAACGGTCTCCGGCTCTGTCGAGCGCGGCCGGGGCGTCACTGACGAACAGCAGCAGGAACAACAGGAAGAGGCTCAGAAACAGAAAGAAAACTCTCAAGCGTCGTCACCCCGATCGGATTCGGGATACAATAACTCGTCCGGCGCGGATTCGAACTCCGGCTTGATCTCGGCGCCCCGGAAGGCCATCCGGGAGAGCCTCGTTCTGGAGATAGCGTTCTCGTAGACCCAGCGCCGCTTTCCGGCGCGGGCGAATTCATCCTCGTCAAGCCTGACGATCGTCCTGTATCCGTCTTCAGCCACCTCGACCAGCGACATCAGGGCGCGCTTGCCGGCGCTGTCCTTGTCCAGGAAGATCAGGAAGTGGAACATCGACCTGATCTGATCGTCGACGTACTCCCTGGCGAGCGGCAGGCCCCCCTGGGCAAACATTTTGGGCATGCGGCTGCGCAGTTCGTTCAAGCCTCCGGCGTGGCCGGTGGTCCAGAACCCTCCGGAGGTCGACTCGGCGATCTCCGATGCGGCCACGAACACCCCGCCCTGGACCTCCCCCACTATCGCCCGGTCGGGGTTGCTCCGGTTGATTGACTTGCAGATCCTGGTCATGGTCACGATCTCCCGGTCTCCGTACACCACCTCGACCATGTTGATGCAATTCTGGAGATGGGGAAAGGCGAGCTCGTAGGAAGTCTCTCCGACGATCACCCGCTCGATGGGGTCGATATACTGCCCCAGGGAACGCAGCACGGCGGTCTTGCCGGAGTCGGTCCGTCCGAACACTCCCAGGTTGGCATGCCCTCTTACCAGCGCTATCAAAATATCGGCCGCCAGTTTTGGCATGGTGCCGTTTGCCACCAGCGCCGAGAGCGGCAACGGCGGCCTGATCAATGGAGATTTCCTGATCGTGAAAGCCGGCCCCAGGGGCAAGACCTTGAACCCCTGGACGGCAATCCGGGAGCCGTCCCGCAGCCAGGCGTCCACCATCGGGCTGTCCTCGGTGAAGGGCCGCCCCACGTCCTCGCAGATTTTCTGGCAGTAACGCTTGACCTCTTCATTATCTTTGAAAAAGATCCCATCGGCTTTAAACGGGTGCCCGTGCTTGCCGTAAAAGACGAGGGGGCCATCCAGGGACGGGTTGACCATCACCTCCGTGATCTCTGCCGCATCCGGTCCTACGAAAAAAACCGACAGGGGGCCGTACCCCGACGCCTGGCCCATGATGGCCGCCACCACGCCGTCCGCCTCGTCGGGTATCAGATCCCGGCGCGACAGGACGGCGCTGCGCACAACCTTCTCGACCTCTGCGTAAGATTGCCCCGTCATCGAGCCGGAGAATAAAAGGGGGGTTTCTTTCGACAACTGCGAGGCGATCTCCTCGATGATCCTCTCCTTCTCCCGCTCGACCTGATCAAACCAATCCTCACTCAATGAAACGCACCTCCTGAAAATAGAAAAACGCCCGGGATTCCCGGGCGCCTGTACTAGAGCTATTAGGCTCACTGTCGAGAACAAGACGAGATTCACAGTTTCACAGCTCCGCAAAGTAGCTCATCGGAACATTGATGTTTTGCTGTCCTATAAGAGGGAAAGAACCGACAAATACCGGCGCCGATATGGCAATCTGATATCCTTGACCGGATGGCGTGAAGCTAGTCAGTGTCCAACTGACCGTATTCTGGGTGATGTTACTAAATGCGGTATTGAAATACTGCTCAACATATGGAGCGTTCTCGTCGTTGGCGGTTGTCATTCCGTTCATCACCGCCGTATGCGCCGCATAATCGCCTGCCTCAATCAGCCATGAATAAGTTGTAGACGCTTCTTTTTCCGCTCCAGCAAAAGTGGCCATCATCATGCCGAATATTACTACCAAAAAAATGGTCATAATGCATAGTAAAAAAATATGTAAGAAGCCACGTTCATCGTTTAGAAAACGATGCTTCACAATCCGATCACGTCCTTCTCTTTTCTGCGATACGTTGGACGAGGAGACCAGGCTTCAGCCATAAGATGATGTCAGGGCGCGGTATAGTCAACCGGGTCGGTCATACCAGGAATATACGACGATACAGACCGGCCATCCCCGCTGAGCGTCACTGGTATAGCGCCGCCTAGAACATCAACATTATAGGGAACCTTGAGAGTGACCGTAATATCGGCGCCATAGTCAGCCGGCTGACCGTCTGATATGTTATCGCTGACGCTTGCCCCGGACACGTCCAATTTCTGATTCTGGCAAAAGTTATCTATGTATGTGTTCACTTGGCTGGCCTCGTCTGTCGAACACCCGCCAAAATGCCCCTCAGACGTTGCTATCGCCTGGGCTTCGTCCTGAACGGCATACTCTGCAAACGCCATATTCACCATTTCCACTCCACCGAAAGCAAAGGCCAGGAAGAGAAATACAGCCAATATAGTCATCTCAATATCAGCAAGCATCTTTTGGTTCTCCTTTGACTATATTTGCCGGGAATTGAGGCTCCCGGCTGGCCGTGTTGCTTCTGCTAGTTAGTTTCTCCTCCAACTCCACCGGGGTTGAGAACACTCCCAACCATGTAGTTCTGCCCTGCGGATGTCATCGGCACAGCGCCAGTGCCGTCAACTTTCAGGTCTTGTTCTGCCGTGCCGGACAGAGTGAATGGGTTTGAAAATGGCACATCTACTATTATCGTGCCTCCATTGCCAGTCGATTCCTGCGTCGGCACGTAGCCGCTCACCGTGCCGCTCAACGTGAATGCTGCTGAGATTGGGTAGCTTACCGGCGAAGCCGCTATCGTCGAATTGGTCAACGTGTCGTGGATGCCATATGGCCCTTGGCTTCCATAACCGATGCCGTCTTCCGACCATTTTTCCTCAAAGGAAGCCGTAGCCTGGTGGCCGCTTCCCGATGAGTCGTCCCCCGCGGTCATAGAGGTTGAAGTAGTTGCGGTCGGTTCTACCGGATTACCAAAGGTATAGTCCGGGTTCTGCGCCGGGTAGGTCAGGGTTATGTCGCTGATGCTCCAGACCACTGACTGCACCACGCCCCCTGATGGCACATATGAACTCACGTCTGGCTGTTGATCGGCTGCCAGGGTGGCCGTCACCGTATCCGTCCACATGGCGGTGTTTGCCGCCCGCTGGAGCGTCCCGCCGATCTCCTGGCCCATCATGGTCTTGATCTCCGGCTGGTTCACCGCCGCAAATGAAAGCGCTGCGGTATAGCCACCTGATGACGATGGTGTCTGCGATGCTGTTACCGTCAATGCGGCTGTGGCATTAAGAGGGCTTCCTCCGGGAGGAGTGTATATAGCCGTTATGTTCGCGTTACCTGCTGCCTCACCGGTGGCCAGCCCAGTACTTGCCCCGATACTGGCGACATCGCTGTTGGCATCCGACCACGAAGACTGCGTGGTCTCGTCCTGGGGGTTACCCTGGGACACGCCCTGGGGATAGTACTGGTCCGTGTACTGTTGAGCGGCGCCTTCCGGTATAGTGGCGGTAGACGGCGTGACTAACAATGCAGGCTGCGTGGCTCCGACCACGGGCACGTCGGATGCGGTGGTATTACCACCCGAGCCTGTGCCACTCAGAGCAAGAGCCTCTGAAAAATTATCGCTCAGGTTGATCTCGCTAAAGTCTGCATACCAATTGGTTACATCGTCTGGCATGATGTCTGTTGTCGCATTGGAAAAGTCGTTCCAACCATCGTTTATGCCTGCTCCGATGGGCATTGAGGTTCCTGAAAAACTCTGGGGCACGGACCATGTGAATATTGCCGTGTATGTTCCATTGCCCGATGCCGTAAGAACCGTGCCCTCATCCGGTTGTGGGCCTCCGGCATTCTCATTGGTGGGAATTGCCTGGAAGTTGCTGCTGTCTGTTATCGTGGCGAAATTGTTCTGCGCGTTGACGCATACACCAACGGGCGCATAATAACCATCTACTGGCGGAGCATTGTCGCTGTCGCTATTCGTATTTACCAGGCTCCAGAGTTGAGTAGCCACGGCGCCGGCATTGGTCACAGTCATTCCGTCCGGTTCCGTTCCGAACGTCACCGTGCCGGTGTAGATATTCTGGCTGCCGCCCTGGTTGTATACCGCGGCGGTTTGACCGTTTACCATTGCCGTGGGCGAAGTCTGCGTCCCGCTGAACGGCGTGATAGTCGTCACGTAGTAGTTGGGAAGCGGTGTCAGCGGCCAGGGGATCTCGATCGTCTTGTAGTAGGCTCCACCGTTCGTGGGGTTAGTGTTCCAGAAACGCACGGAGCCCATGATACCCGGTTCGGGCATGGTCAAAAGCTCGAAGTAATTCTCGATGTTGGTCGGAGTCAGGCCACCGTTCTGGGCGGAGAATGCCGGGTTGCCGGTAAAGCTGTCCGTGGCAGCGGTAAAACCGAACTGTTTGTAGCAGTCCGCTATGGCACCCACGATAACACCCCAGGTATAGGGATAGACAGTTGTGACCCCTCCGCCAGGCCAGCCATTACCATGCTGGTAGTCCGGATCTCCGATAACGCTGCTCCACGGTGTTTTGATCATCTGGCACTGCGCCGGCATGGGCACTCCTGTGGTGTCGGGCGGAAAGTTCTCGTTGGAGACCGGAGATCTATTAACGTCGTAGCCGATGTATCTCGGCTCTCCGGTATAGGGTCCGATGTAATTCGGGTTGTTCTGAAACTGGAGGCCGTTTGCCCAGTCGGTATTGCTCGAAGGCGCCTGCTGGTAATCATCATCGTTGTCGTTCTGCCAGCTGGTGGCGGCGGGCTTCCATTCCTGGCTGTAACCGGGTGTAGCGTCTACCACATCCCATGGAAAACCGTAGACCAACTGCCCCCGGTCGAAATACGCCCAGCCGACTTGTCCATCCGGCAGCATCATTGATGGCGTATATGGCGCCCCAAGGGTGTTCAAATATGTCTGCAAATCCGGGTCTGACTGCCCGCTGTCGGCAAATGCCGGGGTAACGAAAAGCCCTGCAAGCAGGGCTATCGTGATAAGCACGCTCAGTATTCTTTTAAGCTTGAGCAAAATTATCTATCTCCTTTCAACTCCCCAGAATTGTTAGAACGGCGAAATCGAGTCCGCTACCTTGACTGATCCCAACGCTTGCCCCATTGATCGTCAGGACAACCGCCGGCTGCGGATTGCCGCCGTGATATTTCTTCGCATTGGCAACGTCTCCCCGGGCGTCGGTCATCACCTGCTGGATGGCGGCGTCCTGACCGGGGAAGAAGGCTTCCAGCACTGTCTGCAGGGGGCCGATGTCCCAGTTTGCCACGCTCGGGTCAAACATGCCGATACATTGGATGTCTACCTGAACGCTATTGGCTGTATTGCTATCGCCGGGCACATAGTTAGCGGTAACAAAGCTGTCATCGCCGATCTGGTTGTCAAAAGTAGTGTTAGGCGAGCCGTCAATGTTCTGCTCAGGGTTATATCCCCAATCTCCAGTGCCACCGGTATCCTCAACCATCGTGATCCCCAACGCCTGCTCCAGCTTTTGCACCTGCTCCGGCTTGGCGGCATTCTGCTGGGCCTGCTGGATCACGACGTTGTAAGAGGGCTCCCCGATGCTGTTATCCGGCCAGATGATCACGATCTGGTACTGGGCGTTCCAGTCCACCTGATACCCCAGGGCATTGGCCACCCACCTTGCCGGCAGGTAGGTCCGGCCGTCCTTGATCACCGGGGCGACATCCATCGTCTGACCCTGCCCATTCACGGTCAGGGTGGCGCTGCCAATGGTCATGCTGATGTTGTAGACACTCGTGCTCACGGTAACTGTCTGGGTATTGGCATCCCAGTTGGTGGTGGCGCCCAGGGCGTCAGCAAGATAGCGTACCGGTGCCAGGGTGCGCCCGCTGGCACTGTCGATGTAGGCAGCGGCATCCATGCTGACTCCGGGAACCTGGTTGTTGACGAAATACTGATTCATGCCGATCACGAACTCGGCGCTGGTAATGGCGCTGGCGGCGAATGAAGGCAGGGCTGAGAAAGAAAATGCAATAAGAGCTACGGCCAGCACCAGGAATACAGCCTTCCTGCTAAACCTCAACATGCGAATCACTCTCCTCTATGATATTCAATGGGGCCGCCGATCGGCGACCCCATTGTGTTCACGAACTTGCCAGCTTTCGCTGCATAACCCTGATCTTAGTTTCCTGCTCGCCGTACATCTCATAGAATTCTCGCTGGGCGTCCTGGATGCTGCCAACCTCAGTCTTGATCCCTTTAACATCGCCTTCGATATTGGTAAGCCTTCCCTCGATACACCCGACTTTCTCTTCGATTCCGGTCATCCTGCCCTCGACATGCGCCACTGACCAGGTGAGGCTGTCAATCTTTGCTCCGTCAACTTCGGAGGCATGCATGAGCGCTTTGATGATCTCGTGGTCCTCCCATTGCTGGCTCTTGATTGGTTCTAATTTTTCATCAAGCTTCTGATCCAACAGATCGCCGATAGCGGCCAGCAGTTCTTTATCCATCCTCTTCACCTCTCTATTTCCTGTATTTTACCATCTTTGGCTGTTGGCTTCACCTCTTTTCGTATCTTTTGTTCCTCCCCACCCGGCCCTTGGCTGGAGACCCCCGCAGCGTACAATCCAAGCTCTTGAACGCTCAAGCGCTGCCGATATAATCAGTATGAGAGGGCTAGCAACAAGCCTTTTTGGGCGTACTTATGACTATAATACTAACGCCAATTATGCACGTCCGTTTTCAGCAAACCATTGCTGCAACGCCTTCCCAACAATCTCATCAATCTCAGCCTGCTTCTGCTCCTGCGTAAAAAACTTGGAGATCACCTTCGGGCTGACCTTGACCGCTGCCGGCCGGCCAGACTTTTTCGCTGCTCCTGACAGCACCGCGCAGATCCTATCGTTGGTCAATGTCCCGGCATCAGAGTAGGAACGCAGCATCTCCGCCTTAGCCGCATCAATCTTAAACCCTTTTAAACTCAACGTAGCCCGGACTGCGTACTGCTCATCCTCTTTCAAATATGAGAGGCTCACGGCGGGATTGCGGGATATCTTGCCATCATCTACCATCTTCAAAAGATCGCCTACCAGGTAGTTCAGGCGGATATATTGACGAATAGTCTCGCGATCAATCCCAGTGTCATTGGATACTTTATCCCTTATCCTACCTCGGGGCAGTAATCCTGCCCGCGACTCCTCATCGTCTGCGCCACAAGGGATTGAGGCCTCTTGAATTTCCGCTAAAAGAGCTTTGTTTTTACCCGTAACCTTGTACGCGTCTAACTGCATCTTATAAGCTTTTGCAAGTTCGCTCGGCAGCATTTCTGCCGGCGACCGCTGCATCAAATTTGAATTAACAACAAAAAGATTGGCCTCTGCATCGCTCAGGCCTTCTCTGATATAGGCCGGGATCTCTTCAAGCCCGGAAACTTTTGAGCCGTTCCATCGGTTATGACCGATCAAAATTTCATAAACCTGCAGCCGGGCGTCATCAGCTTCAACATATTGCCCTTTCTTAGGGCGAACGGTGATCGGCTGCATGACGCCGTTCACCTTGATGTCATTTGCAAAATCAACAAGCCTTTTACCTTCGAACAGTCTAAACGGATGGCCTTCAAACAGCGCACACTGCACTACCTTGAGCATTACCGGGCTGCCAGAACCCTGCCCCTCTCCCATAGGACTATCTTTCATGAAAAACTCGTTGAGCGGTGATACCTTCCGGATCGCATTCCTATCCATTGGTGACCAGCTCCTCCGTGAACGCCCTATAGGCAGCGGTGACCTTGCTCTCCGGCTGGTACTCGATAATGTTGCGGCCGTAAAGATTTGCCTCACCGACTTTGACTGAAACCGGTATCACGTTCCCGAAAATCCGGATATGCTTCCCATATGCTTCCTGTATCATGGCGGAGACTTCTTTGAACAGGGTCGTGCGCGTGTCGCACATGGTGAGCAGGATGCCCTCGATGGCAATGGACTGGTTGATGCACCTCGCCTGCTCTATCGTTCCGAGAAGCATTTCCAGGCCCTTCGCCGAAAGGTATTGCGGCGTGGCGGTGATGAGCACGCTGTCGCATGCCGCCAGCGCATTGACGGTAAGAAGTCCAAGCGCCGGCATCGTATCGATGATGATGTAGTCATAATCGTCTTTCACGTTTGCCAGGATCTTTTTGAGCACGAACTCCCTGCTCATGGCGCTGACAAGCCGGAAACTCTCTACGGCCGACAGTTCGATGCTGCACGGTATCAGATCGACCTTGCCGATTGACAGTATGTATTGTTCCTTATCAGGCAACGGCTTGTTGTCGATAGCCGTCACGATCAGGTGGTAGATCGTCGTTTCCAGTTCGTCCGGCTTGTCAATGCCCAGGCACATTGTCAGATTGCTCTGCGGATCGATATCCACCAACAGCACCCTATACCCTGATTCCGAAAGGATATAGCCGAGATTTAAAACCGTCGTAGTTTTCGCTACGCCGCCTTTCTGGTTGGCTACGGCAATAACCTTACACATTCAAAACCCCTCCTC
>Ga0224558_1000693_pt1 | contig 38994 bp, 25 predicted proteins | sample 714S32024metaG_FD_180682 | JGI IMG/M metagenome (GOLD analysis project Ga0224558, IMG submission 180682) | Peat soil microbial communities from Stordalen Mire, Sweden - 717 S3 20-24 | ecosystem: Environmental > Terrestrial > Soil > Wetlands > Peat | place: Sweden: Norrbotten County, Stordalen... | reverse complement strand
TGTGCTGGCGAGCCAGCGCATGCAGCTCAGCGATGCGCCCGAGCTCCTTGCCTGCCCAGTAGGTATCACGCGGGTCAGAGTCGCCGGCCGCGTCGCGGCGCACCAGGGCGCGCAGCGCTTCGACGTCCGTGTCTGGAAAGAGTGGGAGCGCGGGCAGCACGCCGGGAAACGGATGTTCCAGTTCAAAAGAATCGCCTTCGCGCAGCGACATGCGGCCGCGGACGGTCATGTAATACCCGAGCTCGGGATGCGTGGCGGCGTCAATGAGCGCGGCGCTCTGGTGCGGATATAGCGCAAAAAGAGTACTCGCGCGCGTGCCCTGCTTCCCCGCAAGGCTGTAGGAGAACCGGACGCGCACTCGGGCTCGCGCCTCGTCCACCGACCAGGCAACCATCGTGTTCTCGACCGGAGTCCGCGCGGCACGCGTGAACCGCTCGACTACTTCCTCCCGCTGCCCGTCCGGCAGCAAAGCCAGCGCGAAACGGCCCGATCCGTCGAGTGACGTGCGCAGCTCCGCGCTACCGACCCCGGACCAGTGGCCGTTCGGCGGCCCGACGAGCACATAGCAGCGACGGTCGCTGCAAACACCCAGCACGCCGTTTGCTTCGTAGAACACTTCGGGCGGAGACGGGAAACGCACGATGGGATCCCCACCCCGGAAGGTGGCAAACACGATCGGCGAGCCATGGCCGTAGTTCACCTCCATCGAAGCGCCACCCTGCTCGAAGCGTGCGCGTACGAACCAATCGCTCCACCCGGCGAGACGGGCAGAACCGAAACGCGCGACGGCACTGTGGCTGAGGATCAGGTCCTGTGGCGGATCAAGATCCATCGAGCCGCAGATGCAAGTATGGTCAGCACGGATGTCCGGCCCCGGGTAGCGCACCTGAAATCCTTCAGCGCGCGCTGCGACGGCTAGCGGGAGCGGGTACTGACGCTCAGAAAAAGGGAGCGCGACGAGTGATGACCACCAGCGATTTGTTGGAAAAGGCGGATGTAGATCTGCGGTGACGAAGGCAGGGGCTGGCGGCAGCGCTGCGCCAGGCGGTGGGCTGGGCGCAAGCGAACCGCGTGGAAGGCGGAAGCCGGCTTGCGAGCGACCGTTGGTGTACATCACAGCTGCGCCAAGCGCGAGTAACGCAAGAAGCGCAAGCCGACCGGTACGTGACACTTAGCCGCCGTCGGCGCCCTTACTGTTGTCAGAAGGCTCCGAAGAGAGTTGCCCATGTACCGCCGCGACAGACTCGGGCGGCACTCCGACTTGTTTCCGGAGTTCCGTCGGGTCGTCAACGAACGCCATGCGAGGCGTGGGGGCAATCTCTCCGGTAGGCTCAAGCCAGCGCCCAAGCACGCTACGTCGCCCGACCTCGATCGCCACCGTGACCTTGTCACCCATCGCGAAACCAGCATTGTCGCCTTCGAGCTGAATCAGTACGTTCCATCCCTGATCGCGCACTGTCTGTCCCTCAAGCGAAGTCTTCCACACCACCGTACCGCGGACTGCACCACCCAATTCGACCGCCTGACCAACTCTAATCCGGCGGAAATCGGTCCCTTCCACTTTAACCTTCAACACCGGACTGCTCATATCCTCGACCACACCAACTGAGGCGTTCGCCGCCACGGCATCGAAACGGGAGAGTGGCTCTCCAGCCAGCTTTCCCCGGATGGGAGCATGAATCACAGTTTTGCCCTGATTGCGCTCAGCGGAACGAACGGCGAGTTCAGCAGCAGCGATTTCGCTCACGACACCGGCTCGCTCAGACTCCAGGCGCTCGGACTCGCTTGCGAGAAGCCGCCGGGCCTCCTCGGCACCTCGCACGCGCTCGCTCTGCTCTGCCGGTGAACCCAATATTGTGCGAGCGCTCGCCGACAGCGCGCGAAAACTATGCGTGAGCTCCATTGCCTCGCGTTCGAGCTCGGCACACGGTGCACGAAGCGCCACGGCAGCCAGAAATCCCCGCTCTACGAGTTGGTATTTCATGAGGATCTCTTCCATCGAATGATCGGCAAGAGAGTATGCGAAGCGCAGGTCGTCGAGCTGGAAATTGAACTGCCTGCCAGCATCGACGCCGCCGACATTGGTGAGCTGGTCCGCCACTGCGGCAGACCGCGCGGAATACCTCGCCATGGCGTCGCGTACTTCCTGGTGTAGAGCCTCGCCATTGAATACAGCTTTCCCGGGGTCGCTACGATTCTTAGACAGCTCGGCACGAACCCCGGTCGCGAAATCGCGCACTCCCTTAAGCGCAGCATCCGCCACCGGATCGAGCGCCGCGAGCCGGGAGCCATCGATGGCATGTGCATTAACTGCTCGTTCCCCCACCGATTTCGCGACGGAATCGGCACCTTCGCGCTGGATAGCGTTTTCTCGCTGCCTCAGCTCGAGGTCGGCGAGCTTCTGGCGTTCGCGCGGAAGCGCGAGACGCGCCGATTCCACAGCGTCTCGCTGCGAGTCGGAGTCGAGAACCGCAATGACCTCGCCCTCTTCCATCACATCGCCAATCGTGTGTTTCACCTCGCGCACCACACCGGGCGCTTCGGAGCGCACTCGCGCCCAACGCTGCGGCGCGACCCGACCGTTTGCCTTTACATAGTCCCGCCACGGAATTGCGAGAATGGCGACGATGACAATGCCGACCGCGGCGGCCCCGAGAATGTACATACGTCTTCGGGCGTGCAGGGCTTCTTCATCGAACTGGGATTCGTCGCCTTGTTCGGTATTGAGTTCGGCTTGAAAAATTGGCTCTGACATCAAGACACTTCCTGACGGCGAGATACCGTCTGCTCATGAATTTTCGGCTCACTCAGTACGTGACCCGCATTGCGCCTACGACGCCGCGCCAGCCACCAAGGAAGATCGGGGCCGCCCATAAGGTATGGATGGAAAATCAAAGGCGCGATAGCGCCCAACGCCAACGGGTACATCCAAACTGCATGAAGGCGCCAATCCAAAATCTCCGTGCTCGGCGGAGTTGGTAGCGAACGGAGATAAAACTGCCAGGCGCACAGTAACGCACAAATAGAGAGCAACAGCGCGGCGTCTCGTCCCGCTTTTCGCATATCAGCACTACGTAGATGTGCGCTCCGCGAGAGTTCACCCAGGGCGTCAACACTGGTCGCGCCGAATACGATCGGACGATTGAAGAGGTGCGCCAGCCCCCCGCTCAATACAGCAAGTGAACAACCGATAAAGCTAAATCCGAGCATGAACTGCAGGAACGCCGCTTTCCATCCGCCGAAGCGCGTGCGCCATAGGCGGTTGGCCTGAAGGTTCTTCAGGTTCCCACGCCGCAGCATATACATCGCGGGAATGGAGACGATGCCGAAAAGCGCGAACGAAAGCACACCCATAGACAGCGCGCGATACGGGTGAGCAAAGCCTAAGCCTGTCACTATCGCAAGAGGCACGATGCTCGCGATGTTAATCAACGAAAAAAAGAACTGCAGCAGATCAAGCACCTGATACCAGCGGACGTGCTCCGAGCGACAGAAACGCATCCACGACGCTTTCACGATGCCGCGTCGCTCCCACTCGGTGATCGGATTCATGACCGCTTCGGCGGCGCCAAAGGCGTAGCGTCGAAACTTCTCGAGCTCCTCGGTGTAGACCCGGGTCACTGCCTCGCCGAAATCCTGGCCCGGGTAGCAGATATACTTTCCATGCTTTCCCATTGTATGCAGCCGCATCATCAACTCGAGGTCTTCACACACCGAGTGCTCGTGCCAGCCGCCTGCGCCGAACAAGTCGGCTCGGCGCAGCATCAGATTATGACCGAGCATCGGCACGAGCGAACCACCGATCAGACATTTGGAGCGGATCGCGAGATCAAAAAGTAGTCGGGTGAACCAACCCATCATCGCAGAGAAGTAACGGTCTTCGTTGGTCGGGTAGGTGGAGTGCTGCGTATAGCCAAGCGTGGGGTCGGCCAGGAACTCGGGAATCGTCGCCACAATGACGTCCGGCGCCATCACGCTGTCCTTGTCGAGTTGCACGATAAATTCGCCGACACGAACGTCACCTCGTGAAACACCGAGCGCACGAGCGCGCGCCGACTGGGTCGTTCGGAAACGCGCGTGATCCTCGGATAGCGGCTCGCTGGGTTCGCGGCTGTCGGCGAGCCGGAGCGCATAGTTCAGATTGCTGGCCTTGCGGAAGCGACCTGCCCTCTCAGTCCCTGGTACGCCTGATTGCGGCCAAGGGCGTGCCACAAACGCGACGTCGGTCGCCTCATAATAGTTGATACGCGCGAGCAGCTCTGACTGTGCGACCGTTTGCGCACTCGGCGGCGTTTTACGCGCCTCGGCGAGAGCGCCTTCGAGATCGTTCGCTGCGAAGCATAGCAGCCCGTCGTCGCAAACGAGCACGTTGCAAAACGCGCCGGTCTTTTGGCGATAGCGCTCGGCTGCCCTACGCGCGGATTCCAGTGTCGGCTGTATGCCCTCTTTGAAAGGCTCGCGGTAGGTCGGGATCTGGATTGTGACACTAGGCCACTTAATCCCCTCGGTCGTGAGCGGCCGGTTCGCGAAGGTGGGCGACCTATGCGCCTTCTCGCCGCGCAGAATCGGCATGCTGAAGAAGCAGTGATACAAAGTGGAGACAGCGAAAGACGCGGGGAACAAAAGGAAGGCTACGCCGATCGGCAGCGCTACGAATGAGCTCCAGACGTCCCCTCCGTTGCCCAGGAATAGACGGCCTGCCTCCGTCAGTGAAACCGCCACGGCGAGCGAGAGCGTGCCGAGGACGAAGCGACGCAACTCATGAGCATCGGCGAGAAACACGGGGACCGCCTTCATGCCGTCGTTCTCGAAGGCGATTTCGGCTGATCCAGCGGGTACGACTGCGGAATCGTGAAACAGCACAAGGGCCCAGATGCCCGGACGGAGCTTCACCTGACTCCTGCCGCCCGCGAATCCGACGGCACTCGCGTTCGAAAGCGAGCGCCAGCCGTCGTCGGCACCTGGCTCGAACAGCGCCCATGCAAGGCTCGTGGGGCCAGTGACTCGCAATGTGCGCACCTGATTGCGCGGAACTTCTATCTCATATATGGCCGCACGTTCGCCGTCGGTCCACGCGAGTGAAACCGGCTCATCGAGACCGAGGCGTTTCGCCTTGCACTCAAGAGACGGGTCGAGGTCGGCCAGGTGAGAGTCGGCTTGCGCCACCGCGGCAACCGACATGTGCCCGTTTGCGACTTTAAATGCCAGCAGTTCAGCTGATTGTTGCGCCGGTGCGTCAAGCGCCGCGCGCCCATCCTTAAGCGAGGCAGGAAGCAACAAACGCCATCGTTCATCCCCTTCAACATGCACGCAATTTTCTCCCTGTGATTTATTTCGGAGAAATATTGAACCATCTGAGTCTACACAGAACGAGATCTAGTGAGAATTATTTTTTTGTGTTCGAATTTTCATTCGCGTCTGATTGCGAGAGTAAATTTCGCACCTCAATGGAGCGCCGATATGCGCGTGAAGCACCAACATGGTTCCAGCCACCGTTGATCACTAGTGATATGTAAAATATAGTGATATGTAAAATATAGTGATATGTAAAATACGGTGAGTGCAAGGCGCGTTTTCTTCCTACTTCACTCAAAAAGATTTATAGACTAACAAGCGACGATCCCTTTTTGATTGTCCGTCGCCACTCTCTTGGGCTATAAAAACTCTACGATCAGATTGATCTCGATGAGCGTATGCATCAGCATCAGCATCAGCATCAGGCCCAAGGTCAGTCATAAACTAATCGGATCGGCCGCACTTCAGTGTTGGACGTCGAGTCCGGATAAGGAGATAGGGATTTCTCACTCAGATGTTTTAGGGCCGCGGATACCTAAAAATACCGTGCGAAATAGCGCTTATGCGGGAGTATATCGGCACCGTCTGCATTACGGCCCTTCCACCGCTGCCCTGCACGTGCAGCGTTTAAATATTATATTGCGTATCGAGGACCTGAGATCGATAGGCGCGAACGCATTTGGTCCTGCGGGACGCTCGTGGTGTAATGACGCTCGATTTCAAAAACGTAACAATGCTGAATAGTTCCTAAGCTCAGTACCACGCCGACAGTTACTAACTCACGGACTCGAGGGTTGGTGGGTGTAGGCCGATTGTCCAGAGCTTAGAAGTGGTGAACATGCGAAGTCGATATCAGCGCTCGTCTTATGTTGGTTCATGATGTGGGTGAATGGAGATGAAAACTTCCTGGAAACTACTTTCTGTCTTTTGTGTCTGCGTTACCAGCAACGCTGCTGCTGTCAATTTGCTGGATGTCTACAGTCAATCCCTCACGGCGGATCCACTCTGGCAGCAGGCCACGTACATACAGCGGGCCGTCCGCGAAACCAAGACGCAGGCATTGCTAAATCTGCTGCCCCTGGACGTCTCGGCGAACAAGAACTGGGCAGCCGCCGGCGGCACTACGCTGAACGGGCCGGGCTACGTGGCGCTCAATCTGTCGGTCAATCTGTTTTCCTGGGACAGTTGGGTGGCGCTGAAATCGGCCGACGCAACGGTCGCGCAAAGTGAGGCAAACTATCGGGCCGCCGCGCAAAGCCTGATTCAGCGCGTAACGCAGCAATATTTTGCTGTGCTTGCGGCCCAAGACATTCTCCTGGCTCAACAGAGCGCGTTGAAGTCGGTGCAGAGTCAGGTCGATCAGGCTGAGAAGGGCTATGACGCCGGCTTGATCTCACACACCGACGTGGAAGCTGCCCGGGCTTCGCGCGACAGCACGGCCGCTGCGGTTATCGCCGCCAAGCGCACGCTGGCGACACAACAGAACCTGTTGCGCGCGATCACCAACGAGAGTTATTCAAGCCTGGGCACACTGCGCGACGACATGCCGCTGCTCACTCCGGAGCCGGCGAGCGAGGACGCTTGGGTCAGAGTCGCCATGAATCAAAATGCCAGCCTGATTGCCAGTCGCATGGCAGCGGAGGTCGCACACGATAGTCTCCTGACAGCCTACGGGGGACACTTGCCGAGCCTGTACATAAGCGCGACGCGCAACTGGGCGCTTCAGCACGTCAACCCAAACGATCCGATCATATCGACTATACCGGCCCTCAACGTCGCGTTCCCTAACAACACGACGGATATTGTCTGGCAGATCGGCGTAACGGTGCCCATCTTCAGCGCCGGCGCCACCCAATCAAAGGTGCGCCAGGCGAGTTTGTTTTGGGACGCTGCGAAATCGGGGGCCGACCAAACGTCGCGACAGACTGAGGAGCAGACGCGCGATAGTTATCAGGGCGTCATCAGTCAAATCGCTCAGATAGGGGCGCGAAAGCGAGCATTCGAATCGAACCGTGTTTCGTTAGAGGCCGCGCAGGCTGGCTACGAGGCCGGCACCAAGACTGTCGTGGACGTGCTGACCTCGCGCGATGCACTGGTCCAGGCCGAGCTTAGCTATGCGCAGGCCAAGTACGATTATCTGAACGACATCGTGTTGTTGCGGCTCGCGGCGGGAACTCTCGACCAGAGTGTCATCGAGCAGATCAATAGCTGGCTCGTCGAGCCGGCGAGCGCAGCTGGGTCAGGGGGAACGTAGTGGCCCTACATCACTCACGGGTGTTTTTTCGGAGCTGTCGACTCACCCTATCTAACTTCTCTGTGACACAGACTTTCTGTGTGTGAAATCTTGGACGGATATACCGGACCTCGACACCGCCGTCGATCGAGTCACTCGTCTCAGGTTAAGTGCTCCGACGTCTTCATGCGCTCGCGCAGAAAATGAAGCAGATTCTTCATGACCGGCAAATCCACCGATCCTGCCGACACGTGGGTAAGTAAGTACCGACCGGAAGCGGCGCCACATCAGGTATACGGACTTCGACCAGTTCGCGCGCGCGAAGCTTCTTTCTAAGAAGAGAGGATTTCCCCACAGCAACCCGCGGCCCAATCGGGCTGCCTCCAGAGCCATGTGAGAATCCCAGCACACCTCACCCGGGACCGCCCCTTCCACTTCAACGCCATGCATGGCGAACCAAAGCTTCCACACGTCGTCGTGACCGATGTGGAGCAAGGGACACACGAGGATGTCTCGAGCCGAGCGACTGGGTGGAAGCCGCTGATACAGATCTGGGCTCGCGGCGATCACCGATACCGGACGCCCGACCGCATACGCTGACACAGAAGATTCCGGCACGTAGGATGCGACTCCGTTCAGGTGCAGATAGAGGTTGGCATCCGCCTCGTAGGCCTTTAGATTGGCCGGCCGCTCACTGGGCCGGAGCTCGACGATATAGTCCGGATACAGGTGCCGAAACTCGGAGATCTGACCCGCCAACCATTGAACCGACAAGCCCCGCGAGCACCAGATCTGCAATGCGGATTCGGCGACATGCGCCATCAACTCATGCGTGGCTCCCGCGATCTCGGCCAGCGGCGTGACGATCCGGTCGAAGTACTTCGAACCCTGCGGAGTGAGTGCAAATCGGTGGCTTTCTGGCCTGCGTAACCCAACTCCGACCCACGCTTCGCGCTGCGAGATCTGCCGGCTGACCACTGAATGATGAAGTCCCAAGCGTCGGCCGCCACTGCGGATGCCGCCAGCGCTGACGGCCGCCTCAAACGTAGGCAACCAAGTGAGCGGAGGCAGTTCGCTCCTAGTCGGAGGCTGTTCAGTCGACTCGCCCATGCCAAGGATGGTGCATTGGAAGCACCACTGGCGCAACTTTCCATCCTTTCGGAGCAGTGTCTCGACAGCCAACCTAATGCCATCGAAGACAGGTTGTGGAAGTCGTGATGGAGGGGAGTCAAGTGAGCAAACCAGTTACAGGCCCGGCCGCGAACATCAGCGCGGCCGACATGGACGCCGAAAGGATGGTCACCTATCCGACCGAAGCGTTCCTCTCGCGGGAGTATCTCGAGGGCGAGAAGAAGATGCTCTGGCCCAAGGTATGGCAAATGGTCAAGCGCGAAAGCGACCTGCCCAATCCCGGCGATTGGATGACGTACAACGTCGCCGACGAGTCCGTCATCGTACTGCGCAAAGCCGACGGCACGCTGAAGGCGTTTCATAACGTCTGCCCCCATCGAGGTCGGAAGCTCGTCAGCGTCCCGGACATGCTACCGGGCAAAGTCCACGACGTGCGCGGTAATCAGCGCAGAAATTTCGTCTGCGGCTTTCATGGTTGGACGTTCAATCAGAACGGCGAGAACATCCGCATCCTCGACCAGCCAGATTGGCACGATGGACTTACCCCCGAGATGACGCGTCTTTCGACTATCAAGGTCGACACCTGGGGTGGGTGGATTTACATCAACATGGACCCGCACTGCGTTCCGCTGCGGGAGTGGATGGGACGCGCTGGAGAGATCCTCGACTGTTCGAGCTGTCGAAGATGCGCTAACTGGCGACAATGGGCCATTTATCCCTGCAACTGGAAAACGGCGATCGAGGCGTTCCGGAGCCCTACCACGTCTCGCAGACGCAACCTCAGCTGCTGGCCTACGGTGACTACTATGCTTGTTCGAAGCCGTACGGATTGCATTGCGTGTCTAGCTACGATACGCGCGAAGAGAAATTCAAAATGCTCGGAAGTTCCGGAACGGTCCGTGCCGGCAAAGGGCACGATCCTCGCATCTCGACCTACGAATTGATCCGCGAGAATTACCAGACAGTCAATTTCACGGCGTCGACTGAGATTCTGGTCAACGCCGTGCGCAGGCTAGTGAATGAACTTCCGGAAGGGGTCTCGCCGGCCGAATGCATCGCACACTGGCGGGCTTCGGCCAAGACGGACGATGCCGCGCGCGGCGTCATCTGGCCCGAGATCCCCCCGGAGATCCAGCACGAGTCCGGTCTGGCATGGGGAATCTGGCCGAATCAGAATATCCTCCATCGCGCGACGTTCGCGGGCCCTTGCTACCGTGTTCGGCCCTACGGGAATGATCCCGACAAGTGCATCTTCGAGTCCTACGCGCTCGAACGCTTTCCGGACGGCGAGGCGCCCGAAACTCAATGGGTTTATGCCGAGCCGAATGCCGAGAATTGGGGTTCTGTGCTGGTGCAGGACTCAACAACATGGAGTTCGTTCAGAAGGGCATGAAGTCGAGCGGGTTTCGCGGCCCGCTGCCCAATCCGCACCAGGAGCAGAAGGTCATCAATCTCCATCGTAACCTGGCCGAGTTCATGCAGCGCGGTGCCCCACGCGACTTTCGAATCGATCCTTATGACCCCCATCCTCGATGTGGTGCGCAAAAGGTTGCACGTGCGGTGGCCTGGCTAAAGCGGCGACACCTGACACCTCCGACTCGCCAACGAAGTTGGGGTGTTGCCGCTGACAGATAAACGTGGTTATCGTTGGTAACCACGGCTCTTCAACCGTGCGTCGGCGGTCGGATCCCCGGCTACCTATTGCAATGGCACCGATTGCGGTAATCGGCCAACGGTCAGCTACTTGTCGGCGAAGGTGACCCTTTTCAGGGTCGCCGACTGCCGAGCTCCCAACTGTGTAGCCGAGGTGCCAAGTTGCGCCGCAAATGTTCCGGCCGGCAGTCGCCATAGGTGCTTGACTTCATCATAGCGCGCGAGCAGGCGGCGATCTACGCTCAGGCGGATCCACCTCCGCTCCCCTGCCTGCAGTTCCACGCGCGAGAAACCGATCAGACGCAAATCGGAGCCCATGGGGGTTGCGGTCAGATAAACCTGCGGTACGTCCGCACCGGCACGCGTACCGGTGTTGATGACCTCGAAACTGATCTTGAGTGTGTCGGCGCCCTCGATCTTGAAGTGCTCGTAGGCGAAGGTGGTGTAGGACAGGCCAAAGCCGAATGAGAACAGCGGCCGGATACCACGACGCGCATACCAGCGATAGCCTACGTCGGCGCCTTCGGTGTAGTCGACCGACACCGCAACACCCTCCGCAATGCCGAAGTTGGGCAGCTTGGTTCGCGGCAGCTGCGATTCGGACTCGGGGAAGGACATGGGTAATCGTCCCGAAGGGTTGACCTTGCCGGTCAGAATATCGGTGATTGCCTGTGCGCCTTCCTGTCCTGGGTACCATGCTGCCAGCAGGCCGGCAATCTTCGGCAGCCAGGGCATCTCGATCGGGTTGCCCGTCTCCAGAACCACGATGGTGTGGGGATTGGCAGCAGCGACGGCATCTACCAAGACGTCTTGACCTTGCGGTAGTCGCAGGTTAGGTACATCGTAACCCTCCATTTCGTGACGCGTGACGAACACCAGCGCCACATCCGATTTCGCGGCAAGCGCCGCCGCATCCTCGGGAAAAGCGCCTGAGTCGTATAGCACGGAGGCGACCGGTAGCGCCTTGCGTAACGCGATCACCGGGGATGGTGCGAAATACAGGGCATCGCGATAGTGCGACATTCCGCCGTTGCCACCGATGGGCACCCGGATGGCGCCATTCGAAGGTGTCACCTGCGAGGAACCACCGCCCGAGAACACGCCCACCTGCGCCTGACCACCGATCACGGCGATGCGCCTGATATCTGCTCTGAGCGGCAGAATCGTCGAGGCGTTCTTGAGCACGACCACGCCCGCCTGCGCAACCGCGAGAGCGATGTGCGCATGCGCGGCGTAGTCGATTTGCCGCACGGCAGGCGGATCCTCGATCAGACCGGTCGAAAATTCCGCCCGCAGGATGCGATACACCATGTCGTCGATGCGCGTTTGCGGGATGCGGTGCGCTGCCACGGCCTGCGCCAAGGGCTGCGCAAAGAATACGCGGCTGTCCAGCTGCTCGCCCGACTCCTGATCAAGACCTTGCAGCGCGTCGAGTTCGCTGTGCACCGCGCCCCAGTCGGACATGACCCATCCTGGATAACCCCAGTCTTTCTTGAGCACGCCGTTGAGCAGCCAAGGATTGGCGCAGGAGTAGTCGCCATTGATCTTGTTGTAGGCGCACATGACCGATCCCGGATGGCCGCGCTCGATGGCGATTTGAAAGGCCAGCAGATCCGATTCGCGCAGCGCCGCCGGATCAATGCGGGCATCCAAGCTGTTGCGATTAGTTTCATTGGCGTTCAAGGCGAAGTGCTTGGCAGTGGATATGACATGCTGGTCCTGAGTTCCGCGAATAGCCTCGCCAGCCATGACCCCCGCCAACAGCGGATCCTCGCCAAAATATTCGAAATTGCGTCCGGCGCGCGGGTCGCGCGTGAGATCCATTCCCCCGCCCAAGAGCACGTTGAAGCCCTTGGCGTGCGCCTCGCTGCCAATGGTCGCGCCGCTCTGATACGCCAATTCAGGACTGAACGTGGCGGCGAGCGCCAAGGTAGCAGGCATCGCCGTGGCGACATCCCCCGGCCGGATGCCCAAGGGATTGGTCACCCCCAAACTCGCATCGGTTTCCAGCAAAGGTGGAAGCGCCAGGCGCGGGACACCCGGTATGAAGCCCGCCGACCAGCGCGCGCCTGCCGGAAGCGGGCTTAGCTCGATAGGTACTCCCGCCAGCGGCAATGCCATGGGTCCGTGCAGCATGGCCAATTTCTCGTCCAAGGTCATGGCCTTGAGCACAAGCAGTGCGCGCGACTCAGGCGTGCGCGTGGCATCGAGCCACGGTTGGGCGGTGCCCGCAGTCAGCAGTCCCGGCGCAACCAGCAAAACGCAAAGAGCCATCAGTCTAAATCTATTCATACGTTCTCCAAGGCCAGCTCGCCGCGTCAGCGCCGTACCGATCACGCGGGGCGCGAAACTAATGCTGATTGTAGCCGGGGGTCTCTGCCTCGTTCATGCCCGGGCCCACGCGTTGCGACGCTGACATGCTTCGGCCTGCAGGAGTCCACGGACCGGAGCGATCGCAACCTCACGGGGCGGGAAAGCGCGACACTCTAACGGCGATGTCCGCATTCGCGGTTGTGGACGCGCCGCCGGTTTCGTTGACAACGTGCCGGATACCGCCAGATGCTGCTCGAGACAGAAAAATCGTGAGCACATTCTCAAGGCTCCCGGACGCAAGACCGGGCGGCACCTTGAATGCCTGCGATGCGAACACCGGCTGACCCTGGTTGAAGAAGCTATAACTTCCCAGCCCGACGCCGCGGAAGCGTCGCACCCCGGGACCCACCTCGAGCGCGGGATAGCCTTCAGTTTGTGCTGTCTCCCGCCAAGATTCCTGGTTCGGCACATCGTAGGGCATCTCATTCTGCAGGAATATAACGGTCCCATCCTCGCCGTCCCAAAGCACCTCTTGTCGCTGGTAATGTTCGACGAACAGGCCGTAGGCGATTACGCCTCGCCCGTGCACCACGACGCCCGTATCTGCGGTGTTCTGTGTCCAGCCGGTACCGTCGCCGTGATCGGCTCGCCAAGCCCAGACATGATCCAGAATGACGTCATCGGCGTTTACCACCAGGCTCGTGCGGGCACGGCCAACATGCGGCCCACCGACACGAAAAAACACGTCATGCACCGTTGTCGGATCCTCTCGTGAAACAGCCGACCATCCTGCATTTTCGATGCGCAGCAAGTCGGGAGACTCTTGCGCACCCGCCTCGAACAGCAGCTCAGACAGGGTCACACCGTGCGAGGCTTGCACCGCGAGTGCGGTTTGCCCTCGCTCTGGCAACAAGGTTGCAAACCCCATGCCCATCACCACCGTGCCGGGATTTGACACCAGCAGGGTCTGATCAAGATGGTATACGCCAGGTTCGAGAAGCAGATGACGACCGCTGCGAAGCTCTGTGTTGATGCGCGTGGCGCTGTCGCTGGGTTTGGCAATATAGAATTTCGACAGTGGGATCAAGGTGCCGGGCGTTGGATGATCCACCCAACTAGGGCCCGCGGATTCGTTTTGCACAGTCGGAACGAACACGCCGTAGCCCCCTTCTGGCAGCGCGATCAGAAAGGGCGCCTCGCGGCTGCGAGGCGTGTGACCGATGGTTGAGTAAGGACACGACTTGGCTCCATCGCAGCCGTTGGGAGCGCCGTATACCCCCGCAAACACCTGGTTCCAGACGCCGTTGCTGTAGTGCGTGAAGCGGGAATTGCGAATCAGATATTGCTGCTGCGAGCCGTTGACAACGGCCCCGGAAAACTGCGAGTCTGCAATGAACCCGCCGCTTGAGTACCCGGGCTGGCTGCAGGCATCGAACAGTTTGAAATCCCCACCAAGCACTTGCAGCCGCCGGATCGGCGCGGCCTGCGATGCGGCCCAAGTCTGGTCGGACAAACAGGCATCATCGCCCCTGGTGATATTGATGGTGAGGTTTGAAAGTGAGCGCCAAAAACTGTCGAGCGCTTGACAGGCGCCTTGCGTGCACCGATTACGCACCTGAATGGTGCCGTTGATGACGACTTCGGCCGGCGATCCGCCGAGGCCGGCGACGCTAGTGTAGTAGCCTACTTTGAATGAGAGCGGATGTTGGCGAGTACCGTAGGTGCCGGGCGCGAACAAAATCGCATATCGGTCGGTTCCGAATTGGTTGTCGGACTGTGCGGCGGCGATGCGGTCAACAATCTTTTGAATTTGCTCAAGCGGCATTCGAGGGTTGAAGACGTACACCTGTGGTCCGAACGGGAATGAGTCAGCATTTTCCGACCCATGCGTCACGGGCATGACGACCGAGAGCGCAACCAGCAGCAGCGCTGCGGGCAGGTGGCGAAGTCGCAGGCTCATGGCGCAGCCTGCTTGGTCGCGCGAAGCCAATTCCGAACGCGCGCGTTGCTGAGATGGCTCTGGCAGCGCGACGCTGCGCACGGCGAGCCCGCGCGCCCCGCGTTCGAAACCGTTGCGCCAAAATCCGCGCCGCGTCGACTCGAGCAGAAAGCCAAATTGGGCGTGCGTGCAGCGGCCCACTGGTAAACGAGATGGAAATACCCGTGCATCAACTCCATCACGATGGCGCAGGTATGCCAGCCGCTGGCGATGAGTGCCTTGCAGCCGCCGCCGCGCGCACGTGCCGGATCGATGTGAAACCCCTGCGGGTTGGAGCGCGAGGCGAACCCGACGACTTTCTTGCTCGTAGCGGCTCGAGGCGGCGTCCAGATGACGACTCCAGAAGTCAAATCAGAGAGTTTCATACCGGCGGCTCCTTGCTATGCGATACCACCGAGTATGCCGTAAACCGGCGCGGCATTCTCTTGCCATGGCGGCAACTGCACATAATCGTTGGAACTGAAGGCGGGCGCGGAGATGGCGAAGAACTCGGGGCATTGCGCGGATGCGTCACCAATTTGTCCAATGACCCCGAAAGGATGGTGACTGAATTTGCCGCACATCGTCATCCCGACATTCGTCGGCGCTCGCGAGTCACAGGGGTACCGGCCGATCACTATAGCCAGTCCAGGCCGAAAGCAGACGACGAAACCTGTCGGATGAGTCCACGTTCTCGACTTCACCCCTTCCGGTGCAGGGCGATCCGAGTTACGTATCATCCGTGCTCAGAGCTAGTTGATTCCGTAGAAAATTCCGATCCGCTCGCGTCTTCGCGCAATCGGGCGGGTTGATCCCGCACTCCGATTGTCCAGCAGATATGTGTCAAACATGCCCTAGTATCCTGAGTTAGAAGTTCGCATGCAAAATCGCTTGATGCTTTCGAGAATCTGGTCAGCTGTTTTGGTCCATACGAAGGGTTTCGGATCGCGATTGTTGAGTGTGGGCCTCACCCGCTTCGGTGGACGGTTTCTAACCTCTCTTCCCGTCCTTTGATCTTCATCCAACGTATACCAATAGCGCAGTCTGGAGAGCAGCCATTTCCTGGGGGTACTAAGCCGCGAGTCCTGCCTTCTGGCCACTGCCGAGTTTAGGATACCATCGCTGAAAAGCGGCGCCGAGCTCGTCATTGACGACATGCACGCGCACCTGCAGTAGTAAGTGCGCGCCGCGAGGCGTCCATCGCATCTGCTGTTTCTTCACGAAGCGCTTTGCAATGAGCTGATTGATCGTCGATTCGACAAAACCAGTCGAGATGCGCTCGCCACATCGCCGCCGCTCCCCGTAGTTCACGATCGCTCCGGCGTTATTGTCGATGTAGGTTCCGAACTCCTCTAGTGCGCGAGAAAGCTTCTTCAGTACCAGTTGCGGCGGCCGCCCCGCGTCGCGGTCCTCTTCACGCACCCCATCCACATCGTCGATTAGACTCGACAGCGTATCGTCGGCACGCACGACATTCCCGTGCCATAGAAACCATTTGATCCGGCCGAGTTCTTTCAAGACAAGTTCTTTGGAAATACCTGTGGCTGGGCTGCGCAGGCCCCGTGCAGTTTGCATGAGTTGCTCAATTCGCATTCCGATGTGAAACCAATCCAGTATGTGCTCGGAACGCGGATGCAAGAACGCCGGGAGCTCACGGACCGTGTCACCGCCGTCGGATAAGAAGGTGATCTGCTGGCGAGGCAGAATTCCTTGGGATTCGAGCACGTTACGCAGCCGACGTTTGGGCTTCTTATCAACGCGGCGCACCAGAGCGAAGACTTTCGCAACCCCTTCTTCCGGTATGCTCTTGCCGGCGATGACTTCAAAGCAACCCGTCCCGCCGGGCGACCGTTCGCGTCCCCGAATATACCCACCATCAAGTCCCACCGTGATTGGGGGGCCGGGTTCTGGTGAATTCTCGATGTCGCGTTGGCAGCCGCTGTCGTACATGAATTGTTCCGGTCCGAGCTCCGCCTCGAGCCGGTCAGCGGTCGCCATGACGTGCTGGCGTACCGTTTCCTGATGCAGACCGGTGTCGACTGGCAACACATCCTGGAGGAGTTCCGCGACTGTGGAAAACGACAACTGAGCGGCCCACTTGGCCAGCAGAAATTCCAGCCCCGGGGCGGTATGGGTCGTCAGGAGATCATTCAAGGGGCAGTAAGTCGCTTCGGTTGATTGCTCGCAGTCACAGCGGTGCCATCGCGGGCTTCGTAGCGACACATCACCGTAGGCGCTCCGGAATCGCAGTGGGTGGTAGCCTTTGATTGCTCGCGATAGCTGGCAGTGCGGGCATGGTCTTTTGCTCGCCAGGAACTCGGCGAGCTGATGTCGGACGACATGCTGTTCCAGTCCTCGCAAGATCGATTTGGCTTCCTCGTTTTGAAGCCCCACCTCCTCGATCCGTTCACACAGACGATCAATCGTCAGGATCGGCACGGTGAGCGGTAGAGCGTCGGCGCCTTCGATGAGCACTTGGATCGTGATTTTCATGGGGGAACCCTCCTTGCGCAACCCACCCCAGCGCCGCAAGTCTCTGATTGGTCGCGCGTCGATCGAATTCACTGGGATGGTAGCGGCGGCCGATCTCCCATTCCTCCTCATCCTCCTCGTCGTCAATGAGTCCTTCCAGTTCCTCACGTGATTCACCGCTATCCATGGCCTCGTATCGCCAGCGATTTTCCATGAAGCCGTCCGGTCCACCGCAGTCCTCTGGCGGCGCGGAGCACTTCCCGGCAACGCAGACCGGGTACCGCCTGGCTGGATCCATCGGCAAGGTCGCTTCGATCCGGAGGTCGTGAATCCAGCTATCGCCGAAATCGTATTCGTAGGTAAACCGCTCCATTCGGCGCAGCTTCAGATCGCCAATCCGTACCTTTCGGGCGTCCGTATCGAAAAACACGCCCCCCTCTCGGCTCAGTCCGTATTCACGGCCGTGGATCTCAAAACGGTGCAGATGCATATCTTCCCAGCCAAAGGCGACTTGCAGTACGTCGTGAAATTGCGCGATGCTGGTGTCGCTCGGCACCAGCAGGCGTCGCCAAATCAGCGGACTGATGCCGCGGAGCACGGCTCGCAGTTGTAGGATCACCCGCTCCGAGGTCTCGTCATTTTGCGTTGGTGAAGCCTACGCTTGTGCGGTGCGTACCCCCAAGAAATGGATGCTCTCCGAATTCTGGTGCAAGTCCCGTTCATCGCCAGCAATGTCTATACCGGTCCGATCGCCCGGGCGCTGGGCGGCATCGATTTCTCCTGGATTGTCGGGGTCGTCGTCGTGAGCGCGGTGTACTATTTTGCCGTCCGTTCTCGCCCCGCGGCCGCCATCGCAACCGATTGATGTTGAAACGGTGATCCGGGCAACTCACGCGGCAGCTCGTCCTCCGGCGCCTCGTCCAGTCCCCGCGCCAGCTTGTGGCCCGCGTACACCGCCGCTTGAATGGTGCCCGGCGCATGGCAATCGCCGATCCGGGTCACGCTGACGATACCGGCCTCGCTCCAGCGCGGCTGCATGCCCGCCAGATCAGCATAAAGGCCGTCCACCGGCAGCCGCGCCGTCACGCTCACGATAGCGGCGGCTTCGAGTTCGAACACCTTGCCGCTGAGTTCATTTTCCAGCGTCGCCCTGCCCCCGCGAAAACTCCGGATGCCGGTGTACGGCATCAGTTCGATGCCGAGGCGCGTCAGCCGCCGCGCGATGGGCATGGCCTCCATCGTGTTCGCGGTCCATGCAGAGATGGTGGCGGCCGGCGTAATCAGCGTCACGGGCAATCCCGCCGCACGGCAGCGCTCGGCCAGCACGCCGCCCATGTAGTAATGATCATCGTCGAAAATTACCACCGGCCCAGTGTACGGAAGCCGCTGCGCCATGATGTCGTCCGGCGTGAATATCTGCGATCCGTCGAAGCCCTCTATCGGAAAACCATTGGCGCGGCCCACACCGTCGCGCCGCCAAGCCGCACCCGTCGCAATCACAATATGGCGAGGTGCAAATTCCATGATGCTGGAGGCGTCCATGGGGCTGTCTCGATAGATCGAGACATTCGCCAGCCGCTCGAGCTGCCCCACTCGCCAATCGCGCACGCGGGCCCATTCGGAGAGCCCCGGGAGCGCGGCCTCGCGCGTAACGCGGCCCCCGAGCGTCGAGGTGGCTTCCGCCAGATGCACTTCATAACCGCGCCTCGCGGCGGCGAGCGCGGCCTCGAGACCGGCCGGCCCGGCGCCGATCACCAGCACCGCGCCGTCCGATTTTTTTGCAGCGATCCGTTCCGGGTGCCATCCTCGCCGCCACTCCTCTCCCATGGTCGGGTTCTGCGTGCAGCGCAGGTTGGTGGAGGTGTAGTCGCTCGACACACAGATGTTGCAGCCAATGCATTCGCGGATGTCTTCGATACGGCCTTCTTGCAGCTTCTTGGGCAAGAAGGGGTCGGCGATCGACGGCCGCGCGGCGCCGATGAAATCCATGACGCCTCGTTTGATCTGACTGACCATGGTGTCGGGAGAGGTGAATCGGCCGACACCGACCACCGGCTTGGTGGTGAGAGACTTCACGAAGCGCGTGTATTCTTCCTGGTAGCCCTCCTTCGCGAAGCGCGAGGTTTGACTGTCGTTGCTCCATCCGGAAATGTTCACATCCCACAGATCGGGCAATTCCGCGAGCATGCCGATCACATCGCGCGCCTCGCCGTCATGGGTGAGGCCGGCCGGACCCATCAGCTCGTCCGCGCCGAAGCGTACGGCGACGGCGCATCGATCGCCCACGGCGTCGCGGGTATCTTCGATGAGCTCGCGCAAAAGCCGTGCGCGGTTTTCCAGGCTGCCGCCATATTCATCGCGGCGGCAGTTCTTGCGCGGCTGAAGGAAATGCGTCGCGATGCTCAGATCGTGAGTCGCATAGATATAGACGATGTCGAATCCGGCGCGCTTGGAGCGGATCGCGGCATCGCGGTGCCAGCGGCGCAAATCGAGAATATCTTGCTTGTCCATGGCCCGCGCCTGGACGGGCGCGTAATAAATGATGGGACGATGCGAGGGTCCGATCGGCACCTCGCGCGTACCCCAATTGGCGCAGGAGGCGCCGTGATGCATCAGCTCGATGGCGGCGAGCGCACCATGCTCATGAACGGCATCGGCCATGGCGGCCAAGGCGGGAATATCCGCATCGGACCACAACCGGCCTTCGTGGAAGGGCTCGCAATCGCTGGTCGGATGAATCTCCACCTCTTCGGTCGAGACCACCGCCCAGCCGCCCTCTGCTTTGACGCGGCGTAACGCGGCCAAGGCCTGCGGTTGCGTCCACCCCATGCCGTTGCAGTGAGGCACTTGGAAGAAACGATTCTTCGCCTTGACCGGCCCGATCGCCAGCGGCTCGAACAGAATGTCATAGCGTGCATCGCGAGTCATGGCCGGGAACGCGTCCGCGGCAAAGTTCCGAGGCCGGCACGGCAGTACGGTCTCATTCGATGTGCGTCTGCGACTGTTCGCGCATGTATTGGGGCAGATAATAAAAAGAGCCGATCGCCTTGCCGGTGGAGCTCGATCCCTTCCAGCCGGCGAAGGCCTGATAGCCCGGCCAAGCACCCGTGGTCGCTCCCAAGGAGCGGTTGGCGTAGGTGACTCCCGCCTCGATATTCTCGAAGAACCAGTCGATCTCGTCGGCTGCTCCGTAGAAGCCCGCCGTCAATCCAAATTCCGACCTGTTCGCGAGCAGCATGGCGTGCTCTCTGTCGGGAACCCGCCGCAGCACCACGATGGGACAGAACATCTCCTGGTTCCAGAGCGGATGGTCGCCCGGCGACTCAGCCAAGGTCGGAGCGCAGTAAAAGCCATGCTCGAGCTCGCCCGCGCGCAGCTGCTCTCCGCCCATCAGAATGCGGCTGCCGCCGCTCCGAAGCTCACGGCAATAATCCGCATACCGGTCATAGGCCGCCTGCGTTGCAACGGGTCCGAACCAGGTGTTCGCCCCCGTGGGATCGCCGATGGTTAGGACCTTCATTTTGGACGTGACTGCCGTAATCAGTGCGTCGGCCACGCCCTCATCGACATAGAGCCGCGAGAGAGCCGAACATTTCTGCCCCTGCAAGCCGAAAGAGGAACGCACGATGCCGGTGGCCGCGCTGTCCAGATCGGCTCGGCGCGTCACGATGGCTGAATTCTTGCCGCCCATCTCGGCAATGACCGGCAGGAAGCGCCGCTTCGCGGTCTGCGCGGCCGCGATTCGCACTCCCACGGCGTGCGAGCCGGTGAACGTGATGCCGCCCGTCAGCGCATGCTGGATGAGCATCTCCCCGGCCTCCGCGCCCGTGCCGTTCAAATAATTGAATACGCCCGCGGGGAACCCGGCGTCTCGCAGGCATTCGGCGAGCATGCGTCCCGCCCAGGGAGTGTCCTCCGCACCCTTTAAGACCACCGTGTTGCCCGCCGTGAGAGCGGCCGCCACCGGTCCCGCCGCCAGCGCAAACGGGAAATTGAAGGGAGCGATGACCACCCATACCCCATAGGGCTTGAGAACGCTTCGATTGTGACTCGGGTTGCCTGCGATGGGATCATCCGGCAGCGCCCGGTCGAACCCCGCGCCCTGCTCCATTTGGTCGGCATAGATCTTGAAGAAGTCGGCCGCCTCCTGGATTTCACCGAGTGCTTCCATCCGATTCTTGCCCACCTCCAGCGCGGTCGCGGCGGCAATGTCATACACGCGCTCCTCGAGCAAGCGGGCCGCTTTATGCAGTAGCGCGACACGCTCCTTCCAGGAAGTGGAACGCCAGCCCTTGAATGCATCGGATGCCGTCCGCATGGCCCTGTCCACCTCGGCGACCCCGGCGATCTGAAACTGTCCCAGGATCCTTCGCTGATCGATGGGACTGCGTTTGACGGATTTGCGATCCGTGAACACATCGCATCCGCCGATGAACAGCGCATGCTCGCGGCCCTCCGCCTGACGGACCCGAGCCAACGCACGGTCGAACAGCTCATGCAGCTCCGGAGGAGCGGCGAACATGGTGGAGTAAGTCAGCTGGAATCCGGCCATCGAAACATCCCCTGAAGCGTCAGCTGGAGACTCCGGCGCGTCGGTAATGGAACACTTGTTTCATTTTCGATTGTAGTAGCACCACTGTTTTTTGCAATCGGGGCCCCCCGGCCCTCGAAACCATGCCTGAAACAAATGCATCGTATTGACTACGAATGCTCTATATGCTCTATTTCGTCCCGCAGTATTCACCGAGCATCGGCCGCACCCTACCGCATCGATTCCTCCCGACACCATTCGTTAGTAAAAGACATTCCACGCGTCTTGTGCGCCGCACTCTCTATGAGATTCCGACATGTTTTTGCGCGCCACAACTCGCAAGAAGGACGGCATGGAACACCGCTACTGGAGCGTGGTGGAGAACCGCCGCGTCGCCGGCGGCTCGCGAGGGCGCTACTGCAGGCTCTCGTAGACTGTGCGCGCCGCCTTCAGCTCGGCCAGCACCGCGGCTTTCTCCGCCGCGGAATTCCAGTCAGGATACGCGCTGGTCGCCTCGGTCACGCGATCGATCCACGCGAGGAAATAGCGCGCCTCGGCGGGCGCGCGCGGCCGCTGGTCAGCGACCGTGACGTACACGGGACTCGTCGTCGCATAGACGTAGTTGTCGAGCACCGGATACTCGGCGTGATCGCTCGAGGCACGCAACAGGCACCAGCCGCTCGCATTCAACGGCAGCTGACCCTTCACGTCGGCGCCGGTACGGGTCCTGTCGAGCGCCAGCTGGCGCACGACCTTGCCGTTGCAGACGACCTCGAGATGATCGACGGGCACGATCGAGGTCATGCGTGCCGTGAACGGCACGGATGCCGGCGCACGCGCGAAGTGCAGCTCGCCGCCGACCGGCTCGCCGGCCAGCGTGAACTCGAGCATGGGTCCATTGGTGGCGAAGGTCCTGCCGGCCTTCAGGCCGGCCAGCCACGCCCGCACGTCAAGCGGCCCCTCCGGCACACGCACGTACACACGGTTCATGCCCACCGGGCCGCGCAATGAAGCGTAGTTAGCCATCGCGTCCGAGCCGCCGGCGGTGGGCAGGCGAAAGCCGAGGTTCAGCAGTCGGTACCAGACTTCCGCGGTCACGCGATAGTCGGCGAATCCGAGGATCTCGATGTAGTCGACCTTGCCGAGGGCCACGTCGACCGGCAGCTCATTGGTCTGTCGCTCCGACGCATCGAACGGGTGCGGCGTTTCATCGAACGGGTGCACATAGCCGACAAGCGCCCCACGCGCATGCGCGAGGTCCGCGACGTCCGCGTTGGTGGGCGCGAGGCTCGCGGCGGCCGTATTCGGATATCCGGCGTAGCCCGGCAACAGCGTCGTGCCCGAGGGCCCTAGGATGCCGAGATGACCCCAGTAGCTGGTGTGGTACTCCTGGCCGTGCAGCACGATGTGCTGCGGAGTCGATGCCGGGTCGATGCCGCGGCCGCTGTACGCGATGTCCGGAATGCGCTGTTCCTTGTTGACGATCAGCGCATTGACGACATCCAGGTCCTCGGCCTCGGCCTGCAACACGAGATGCGCAGGATCGTTGCGATAAAGGCCGCCATAGTTCATGTGCACGTGGGCATCGCCGCTGACCCAGTGGCCGCCACCGATCGCCGGTGAATCGAGCTTGTTCCAGCTCGCACCCAGCGTGGCGGTGCGTCCCGGCTCCACGGTCAGCTCGCCGCCGGCCGGCTCGCGACGCAGCCCCTGCAGCAACTCGACCTTGACACGCCCTGCGGGGACGTCGAGTGCAATGTCGCCCTTCGCATGGAAGTAATGCGCCTCGAAGGGCCGCTCGCTGCGGTCGAAGCCGTCGTCCCCATGGATCCACGCGCCTGCTGGCGCATAGAAGCGTCCGTCCGGCGTCGTTACCGATACCCGTCCGGCGACAGGGGCCCCGGTCGCGTCGCGCAGGTGCAGCTCCAGCCGGCCGGTCGGCCGCAGCGTACGCCGTTCGGTCACGGTGAGCGTGCGCTCTGCGCCGCCGATCACATCATGCAGCCGCAACTCGAGCCCGCCGTTCTCATTCGACAGGTAAGCGATCTGCCTTCCATCCGGCGACCAGCGGGCACCGACCGCGTCAAACTCGCCATACGAGATCGGCAACGCATCGCCGCCGCGCACCGGCATCAGCCATAGCTGGTGCCAGTTACGCCCGAGGTAGGAACTGTAGATCAGACGCGTACCGTCCGGCGACACGTCGGGCCGCGCGCGCCAGTTGGTTTCCTCGTAGTGGATCTCGCGCGCCTCGCTGCCGGGCGTTATCTGCATTTGCCAGAAGCCGCCGGTGCCATGGATATGGCCGCTGTTCGAGACATAGATGATCGAGCGCCCGTCGCGCGTCCACACCGGGCTTATCTCGTGGTCATAGGCGCTGTAGTAATAGCGACGCAACGGGCTCTTCGTCTCGCCGGTGAGCCGCACCGGCGCGCCGATCCCGGCGTTCGTGACCGGCGCGACGAAGACATGGAAATGCCGGTTAAATACCGTCGATACGAATGCGAGCGTGCGGCCGTCCGGCGAGAAGCGCGGCTCGACGTTGACCGCGCCGTCGTGCGTCAGCTGGTGCGAGGTGCCGCTCGCGAGATCCAGCAGGCATAGCTCGAGCGCGCCGCCCCGGTAGGATACGTAGACGATCGAGCTGCCGTCCGGCGACCAGTCGGGCTGGTAGTCATAACCAGGTCCATCGGTTAGCTGCACCGCGACGCCGGAATCCAGGCGCTGGCGCCACAGGGATCCTGCCATCGAATAGACGACTTCGCGCGAATCGGGTGAGAACGCGACACTGGCTGGGCCCCCGGTCAACTGCGGCAGGTACAGTTCGTGATAGTAATAGGGATGCGGCAGATCGATCTGCTCGAAGATCGGCCGCCGGCCCGCCTGCGCCGGCAGCGCGATCGTGACCGTATGCTGTAGAGCCGGCAGCGTTGCGTTCCTCATGGTGGTAGAGTATTGCTCACGAGCGCTCAGTGAAGATATTTCGCGTACCAAGCGATGTACCGAACCGACCTGCGATGGCCGCTCCAATACCATCTGCTGCGCCCGTTACGACGACGGACTGAACGATCTTTGATCCTTTTACAGGCACTGTTGGGCTATCCAATGATGATGATGATGTTGTTGTTGTTGACTGACGTCGTCCTAGAGGAATCAACGGCTCGGCAACGGGTGCAAAGGAACCGTCATGCAGGTTGCATCACTCTCTCAACGGTGCGCAGGCCGAGTTTTGTGCGCGTTTCCGCCGGTCCCAGTACTCTCGACCCCATCAGTTCGATGACCGACACTGCACGCCTGACTAGCTGTTCATTTGTCGCCACCGTACCCCTGTCGAGATAGAGATTGTCTTCTAATCCAACACGTACATTCCCACCCATCAATATTGACTGTGCAACCATTGGCATTTGCAAGCGCCCAATCCCAAACGCGGACCATGTCGCGTTTCGGGGCAGTGCGTCGCGAAGCGCCTTCATTGCATCGGGTGTGGCGGGAGCTCCGTATTTGATTCCGAGACAAAGCTGAAAGTGCGGGTTAGCATCGATGAGACCCTCACTCATTAGTTGCTTTGCCAGTTCTACGTGCCCGAGATCGAACACTTCGATTTCTGGCTTGATGCCCAGTCGTTGCATGGTACTGGCCATGCGGCGCAAATAGCTTGGCGTTGTCGCATAGATCACATCGTCGAAGTTCAGCGATCCACAATCCAACGACGCGATCTCCGGGCGCAGCTCAACGATGTGCGCTATACGCTCGTCAGGGCCAACAACATCTGTATTGGGGTCGAGCTTGAGTGGTTCGTCTGCACCGAATATCAGATCTCCGCCGTTTCCCCCGGTGAGATTGACAATAACATCCATATTGCGCTCACGAATGCGTTCTACGGCTTCGCGAAAGAGCGCTGTGTTGCGGCTATTCTTCCCTGTTTCCGGGTCACGGGCGTGCAAATGCACAATTGACGCGCCCGCTGCGGCAGCTGCTAGAGCAGCATCCGCGATTTCGGCCGGGGTGACCGGCACGTGGGGATTTCGTTTCACGGTATCACCTGAGCCTGTGACCGCGCAGGTAATAAAAACTTCCGGATTTGTTTGCATAAAGGCGCTCCCAGTCGTGTAGCCACCATATTGTGGGGATACGATGGAAACAATTGACGTTTTGGCTGACATATGAAAAGAATTCAGCAATTCACCGTATCCTACGAGGTCCCATGACCCCGATACTCGTTGCGACGCAGCTGCATTATAACCACCGATCGCGTCATCGACGACTGGAGCAAATGCCTCTGCGACGCCGCGCTCAGCACCGCGATCCTCGATCGCCTCTTGCACCGAAGTATCCCCGTCGAGTTCCGCGGCCGCAGCTATCGACTCAAAGAAGCCTCCATCCGACTTGTCAACGCAGACGAATCCGCGTGACACTCCAACCGATCTTGTCGTCACCGTTTTGAACCGCTAACTCACGCTATCACGATCGAGTCAAGTGGGGAATTTGACCTGGCGATGCGCCGGGCGACCGGCAGAGAGTAGGTGGTGCAAGTCCACTACAATGAAGGAGTAGCGGACCCACATTGCCCCCGAGCCGTGCGCCGGCATCCGCGAGGTTGCCGGCGAAGCGTCGGTAGGGGAGCGTATAGGCCAGCAATTGAACCGCGAAAGTAAATTGGATTCGGGTGCCGACGCGCTGCCACTAGCGGAAGGCAGAACTTCGGAGCGCGCTATCGCGAGTGCTCCGAAGACCCGGCGTGGTCGAAGAACCTGGCATGTACGGAAGCTCTTTGCACGGGAACCGGCTGAGAAGCTGGCGAACAAGCCCGGACGATCGGGCCCGGGCCGAAATCCATACGAGAACCCCAGAAAATCTTCCTCGTAGCCAGCACGATGCGCTGGATGCCCTCGCTTTTGGGGTCACCCGTACGAAGGTGAACTACATATTGGACTGCGATCTGCGTGCATTTTTCGATTCGGTGAGTCACGAATGGCTCATACGTTTCGTCGAGCACCGGGTTGCGGACCCGCGCATCATCCGCCTGATTCGTAAATGGTTGAAGGCGGGCGTGATGGAGGATGGAGAGTGGACGCCAACGGACACTGAACCCGCAGGGGTCGGTGGCCTCACCAGCGCTCGCTAACATCTATCTCCATTACTGCTTTGACCAGTGGGCGCATCAATGGCGACAACGCCATGCCCACGGGCAAATTCTCTTCGTGCGATACGCTGACGACATCGTGGCGGGTTTTGAGCACGAGGCGGATGCCCAGCGATTCTTGGTGGATTTGCGTGAGCGGTTGGAGCGATTTGCGCTGGTACTGCATCCGGATAAGACGCGTCTCGTGGAATTCGGTCGCTATGCGGCGGAACGCCGCGCGAAGCGCGGGCTTGGTAAGCCGGAAACGTTCAACTTCTTAGGGTTTACCCACATCAGGGGACGATCTCGTACCGGCTATTTTCAGCTTATGCGGAGAACGCGCCGGGACCGGATTCGCACGAAGTTACGTGGCCTGAAAGTCGAACTGCAGTTTCGCAGGCACGATCCTATTCCGCAGACGGGAGCTTGGTTGGGGCAGGTGCTGCGCGGGTACTTTGCGTATCACGCGGTGCCGACCAACCTTAGACGCCTCGTGGACTTTCGTTACCATGTTCTGGAACTCTGGCGACAATCGCTTCGGCGACGAAGCCAGAAGGACTCAACTACATGGACCCGAATGACCCACATAGCAGCCACCTTTCTGCCGACGCCGCGCGTCCTTCATCCCTGCCCCGATGCTCGCTTCCGCGTCAATCACCCACGGTGGGAGCCGAGTGCGTAAGTTGCGCCCGCTCGGATCTAAGCGGGGGGCGCCCAGTAATGGGCGTCCCTACCGCACTCATCGGGGCCGGATTGGCACAGCCAGGAAAAAGTGCCATGTTGAAAGATGAAAAGTGCCGTAATGAAAGAAAAGCGACAGTGGCCGAAATGCACGAGATCAGCACTTTCTTGGCAGCGGATGCCGGCGGATCGAAAATGTACGAAGGTGCTTCGCAATTGTACGAGCGCCTCGCGCTCGATTTTGCAAATGACGGCGCCGAGACGCAAGCGCTGCACAGATTCTTTCAACGGCCAAGATAGCGGCGGAGCACGTTGGCGGTAACTCGTTCGACCATCGCGTCGCGTCGGAGTAGCCCCGCCACCCATTCGCAGCTGCCGGCATGGAATACTTCGCCTCTGCCGCGATTAAAGTGGACGATCATGCCGGCGCCGCGCTTGACTCGGTCGACGGCGGCATCGCTGTCGTCTCCCACCCGAATCTCCGCCACGAATTTCGCATCGTCGTCGGAGAGAAATCGATCGTCGAAGGCGAGGTCGGTCGGTTCCTCTTTCAGAGACGACAGGCCGAGCGCGAGGATGCTGAGTCCGGCCGGTGCTCCGCTCGTCGCGCTGGGTTCCGGCAGCCCGTCGCGGATGAGGTAGTCGAGTCCGTCGACCTCGTATCCGAACGCATGGCCGTCGGCGCCCAGCAAATCCCCGTAGTAGAGGCCGGTCCCCCCGAACGCCCAATGTTCGGGCCGATAGACGGGGAAACCCCGGACGCCGCGCGGCGCGCAGCCGCCCCAGCCTGCATAGAGCCCATTGGTCGCGTTGAGACCGAAGGTCAGGGCGCCCGGCCTCCCGGTCTCGCGGGCTTCCCACGATCCGGACGTGCGCGAGGGATCGGCAGAGCGGTAGACCGGATCCTCCGCGCGGGCGCGGTACTTGTAGCAGACCTGCGATTTTCCGCCGCGTTCCAAGCGCGTTTGCCACATGAAATTTCCCGCAAACCGGGCGACGCGCCCGCCGCGCTCGACGTAAGCATCGATGGCGTCGCGCATCTCCCACGTCCAGTATTCGTCGTGTCCGACGCAGACGATGCAGTCGTAGCCTTCGAGAATTTCCGGACTGAACTGCAGCTCGTGTTGACTCGCCAGATCGACCGCAAAGCCCGTTCGCTCGGCCCACTGAAAGAAGTGCCGGTCGTAGCTCGCCCAGCCCGAGGAGCTGTACTTGTTGGAATAGCCGTTGGCGAACGCCCACTCCAAGTGAGGGTAGCGCGGCGCCGTAGCGGCCGGCGTGGAGATCTCCAACGGAACCCGCGGTGCGTCCTCGGGCAGCACCACGAAGCCGCGGCACCAGGGACGCTCGGTACTGACCGACGTCGCAAATTGATTCCGTTTCGGTCCGGTGATTCCCTGGTAATGATTCGAGCCGCCCCAGGTGTTGTAGGCGGTCCACGATCCCGTCGCCGCCACTTGCAGGATGCGATGCGGCTTTCGGCCGGCGAGCGGTCGCACGATGAACAGGTGATGCGCGTGAATCGGCGCCCCGTCGCGGCCCTCCGCCGTCAACGTCACGCGGTAGGCGCCGGAGGGCCAGTCTTCGCCGATCCGAAACTCCAGAGAGGTTTCCCAGCCGCAGCCCAGGACCGAGCATTGCTCGGGCGTGTCCTGCCAACGCGCACCGACAATTGCGCGCTCCAACACCGGTGCGGCGCTCGCGCCGTCACGCAGTATCGTGAGCCGATAGCGATCGAAGCGCGAACTCACCTGCAGGCGCACCGTGTCGCCGGGCGGATACGAAAAAGCGTCGGTGTAGCACCAGATCTCGCCGCGCGCGCCGTACATGCCGGGATGCTCGTAGCGATGCCCGAAAACGGCTTCGCGACGTTGCTCTGGAGTCAAACCGAAATCAGGAATATTGATGGCCATCTTTTTTTTGTGACTATACTGCCCGACGATGATCGAGGCCAATGATTTCCCTTCACGATGAATTCTCCCATACCGAACAGCCGAGAACGACCGGCGCAAATCGAAAAGCACACGATCTACCAGATCCCGCTCGACCAGCGGCACGGCAAGGCACGTCATCTGTTCACGCTCTGGCTCGGCGCCAACATCAACGTGCTGACCGTCGTCACGGGTGCGCTCGCGACCACGCTCTTCGGCCAATCCTTCCTCTCGGGCAGCATCGCCATCGTCGTCGGCAATCTCGTCGGCACCATTTTCATGGCGCTGCACGCCGCGCAGGGGCCGCGGCTGGGTGTGCCGCAGATGGTACAAAGCCGGGGCCAGTTCGGCGCACGGGGAGCCGCGTTCGTCGTCGCGCTCGTCGTGTTCATGTACACGGGGTATGGCGCAACGGCCTTGGTGACCGGAGGGCAATCATTGCACGCCATTCTGCCTGCCGTCGGAGAACCCTGGTGCATCGGGGCGATCGGCCTCATTAGTCTGGCGGCGGCAATCTTTGGGCATGACCTGATCCATGTCTGCACGCGTTTGATGACCTACGTTGCCGGCGGCGCCGTGTTTCTGTGCTTCGTGTGCGTGCTGTTCATCCACCCGTTGCCCGAAACATATTTCACCCGCGGTGGCTTTTCGCCTGTCGGCTTCTTCGGCATGATCTCCATAGGCGCCTTCTGGCAGCTCGGGTACGCACCCTATGTGTCCGACTATTCGCGCTATTTGCCGCCCGATACCGGCCCGCGCCAGGCATTCTGGGCCTGTTACTGGGGCTCGGTCATCGGCGCGGTGGTGCCGATGATCCTCGGCGCACTGATCGGGCCGGCAGTCGTGGGCGGCGATGTGGTCGAAGCGATTACGCGGCTCACGGGACGCGCAAGCACGATCATCGTGCTGCTGTTCGCGCCGGGCGTCGCCGTCGCGGGCGCCATCTGCCTGTACGGCGGCGCGCTGGCGGTGATCACGCTCATACAGACCTTTGCGACGGATTGGCGGGCGAGTTCGCGGGCGCGGGTGCTGATCGCCACCGTCATTTTCATCGCCGCGCTGCTCATCGGTCTGGTCGGCGCCACGAATTTCCTGCCTCTGTACGGACGCTTCAACGAGATTCTGCTCTATGTCATGGTGCCGTGGACCGCGGTGAACCTGGTGGACTACTACCTGATCCGCCGCGGCCACTACGACGTGCAGTCGTTTTTCGCGGCCGATGGCGGCGTCTACGGCAGATACAACGTCGCAGCCCTCGTCTGCTACCTGCTGGGAATTCTGGTGCAAGTCCCGTTCATCGCCAGCAATGTCTATACCGGCCCGATTGCCCGGGCGCTGGGCGGCATCGATTTCTCCTGGATTGTCGGCGTCGTCGTCGTCAGCGCCGTGTACTATTTTGCCGTCCGTTCTCGCGTCGGTTCTCGCCCCCTGGCCGCTATCGCACCCGATTGATACGGTCTCATTCGATGTGCGTCTGCGACTGTTCGCGCATGTATTGCGGCAAATAATAGAATGAGCCGATCGCCTTGCCCGTGGAGCTCGATCCCTTCCAGCCGGCGAAGGCCTGATAGCCGGGCCACGCTCCCGTCGTGGCTCCCAGAGAGCGGTTGGCGTAGGTGACCCCCGCCTCGATATTCTCGAAGAACCAGTCGATCTCGTCGGCTGCTCCGTAGAAGCCGGCCGTCAATCCAAATTCCGACCTGTTCGCGAGCAGCATGCCGTGCTCTCTGTCGGAAACCCGCCGTAGCATCACGATGGGACAGAACATCTCCTGGTTCCAGAGCGGATGATCGCACGGCGACTTAGCCAAAATCGGCGCGCAACAAAAGCCATGCTCGAGCTCATCCGCGCGCAGCTGCTCTCCGCCCATCAGAATGCGGCTGCCGCCGCTCCGCAGCCCACCGCAATAATCCGCATACCGGTCGTAGGCCGCCTGCGTTGCCATGGGTCCGAACCAGGTGTTCGCCCCCGTCGGATCGCCGATGGTCAGGACTTTCATTTTGGACGTGACGGCCTCAATCAGCGCGTCGGCCACGCCCTCATCGACATAGAGCCGCGACAGAGCCGAACATTTCTGCCCCTGCAAGCCGAAGGAGGAACGCACGATGCCGGTCGCCGCGCTGTCCAGATCGGCTCGGCGCGTCACGATGGCTGAATTCTTGCCGCCCATCTCGGCAATGACCGGCAGGAAGCGCCGCTTCGCGGTCTGCGCGGCCGCGATTCGCACTCCCACGGCGTGCGAGCCGGTGAATGTGATGCCGCCCGTGGGACTGCGTTTGATCGATTTGCGATCCGTGAACACATCGCATCCATCGATGAACAGAGCGTGCTCGCGGCCCTGCGCCTGACCGACCCGGACCAACGCACGGTCGAACAGCTCATGCAGCTCTGGAGGAGCGGCGAACATGGTGGAGTAAGTCAGCTGGAATCCGGCCATCGAAACATCCCCTAGGGCGTCAGCCGGAGAGTTTGGCGCCTGTAATGCAACACTTGTTTCATTTTTGATTGTAGTAGCACCCCTGTTTTTTGCACCCGGGGCCCGCCTGCCCGTGTATCGCGTGGGTCCGCCCCGAACGCGCAGTCTGAAACAAATGGATCGTATTGACTTCGAATGCGCTATATGTTCTATTTTTGGGCGAACAACACGGGAGTGAGGATGAGCAGCAGCAAACAGCGAAAAATCCGTAACGGCGCGCGGTCCAACCTAGAGCTGCCCCGAAAGCGGCGCCCGCACTCGGTGTTCGCCACCGGTCTGCTGCCGCTCGCCTCGGCCATCATCGCCTGCCTGAACACAGCCCAAGCCCAGGAGGCGGCATCCGGAGGCACTCTCGAGGAAGTCGTCGTCACGGCGCAGAAGCGCACCGAGAGTCTGCAGAACGTTCCGCTCAGCATTACCGCGCTGGGTACGCAGAAACTCGACGAACTGAATATCCAGAACGTGGACGACTACATCAAGTACCTGCCCAGCGTGTCCTACCAGTCGACCGGCCCGGGCTCCGCGAAGCTCTACATGCGCGGCGTATCGAGCGGCGGCGACGGCGTCCATTCGGGATCGCCGCCCAGCGTCGGCGTCTATCTCGATGAACAGCCGGTCACCACCATCCAGGGCATGCTCGACCTGCACATGTACGATATCGCGCGCGTGGAAGCGCTGGCGGGACCGCAGGGCACGCTGTACGGCGCCAGCTCCGAGGCGGGCACTCTGCGCATCATCACGAATAAGCCGGAATTCAACGTGCTGAAAGGCGCCTACGATGTTCAGGCCAATGACGTGGACCACGGCGGCGTGGGATACACCGGCGAGGGTTACATCAACGTGCCCATCGGCTCCGTGGCCGCCTTCCGGCTCGTCGGCTGGTATGAAAAGGACGCGGGCTACCTCGACAACGTGCCCGGCTCGATCACCTACCCGGCCACCTATAACAACGGTGCGCCCGGCGGCGGCTTTACCGAGAGCAATCGTCCGACGCCCAGCAACCCGGCCCCCAACACGCGCTACTTCGGCACGGCGAAGAACAATTACAACGATGTCGAGACCTTTGGCGCGCGCGCCGCGCTGCGCATCGCGCTGGGCGACAACTGGACCATCACCCCCACGTTGCAGGGCCAAGAGGCCAATTCCAACGGCATTTTCGCCGAGGAACAGACCAAATCCGTTCCCGGATATCCCAACCTCTATCCCGCTCTCGGCGACCTTCAGGTCCAGCATTTCAGCCCCGAGTCCTCGACGGATCACTGGGGCCAGGCCACCCTGACCATCGAAGGCAAGGTCAGCAACTTCGACCTGACCTACGCGGGCGGTTTCGTGCATCGGACCTCCGTGGTGCACACGGACTACACCGATTATTCGCTCGGCTATACGCTCGAATACACGCGCGCGCCGAATTACTTCACCGACAACGCGGGAAACCCGCTCAGCCCGACGCAGGAGATCACGGACTCGGACGGCTATAAAATGTATAGCCACGAGATCCGCGTCTCGACCCCGAAGGACTATCCGGTGCGGGCAACCTTCGGCGGCTTCACCGAGCGCCAGACCGATGACTTCCTGCAAAACTATCTGATCCCGGGGCTCTCGGATGCCGAGAGCGTGACCGGCTGGCCCGGCACCTACTATTTGACCGATGAGATACTCATCAAGCGCGACAACGCGGCCTTCGGCGAAGTCACCTGGGACGCAACCTCGCACATCAGTCTGCTGGGCGGCCTGCGCTACTACACTTATAAGAACTCCGAGCAGGGTTATTCGGGCTTTCAGTCCGCGCAGTTGAAATGTGCCGATCAATTGCTGCCCACCCCCTACGGCGCACCCTGTCAGCAGCTCTTCCAGGTTGCACAAGGCAGCGGCACCACGCCGAAGTTCACCGCCACCTATAAGTTCGACGATCAGAGGCTGATCTATGCGACGGTTTCCAAGGGATTCCGTCCCGGCGGCCCCAACACCATCGGCGCCCAGTACCAGTCCGACACCTTGCAGAATTACGAACTGGGCTGGAAGACCAGCTGGCTGGGCAACAGCCTGCGCGTCAACGGCGCGATATTCCAAGAAGACTGGAATAACTTCCAGTTCTCCTACCCCGGCCTGAACGGCATCGTCGAGACCAAGAACGCGGGCGGCGCGCGAATCCGCGGCATCGAGACCTCGATCGATTGGGCGGCCTCGAGCGCGCTGACCGTCGGCGGCGGCTTCTCCTTGCTGGATCCGAAATTGACCGTGCCTTACTGCAACTTTGCCGGCCCGAACGGCGGCATACAAACATCGACTTGCTACGACTACAGCAGCGGTACGCCGGTTCCCGAACCCTACGCCGCACCGGCGGGACAACAATTGCCCACCACCCCGAAGTTCAAGGCCAACCTGACCACCAGGTACAGCTTCCCGCTGAACAGCGAATGGCAAGCCTACGCGCAAGGCTCGGCCATATACCAATCGGCCGTGTGGTCGGACCTGCGCACCGCCCAGCGAGAGCTCCTCGGTCAACAGCCGGCCTACGCCCTGTTCGACGGCAACCTCGGCGTCCAGAAGAATGGACTCGGCGTCGAACTGTTCGTGAACAATCTATTCGACCGACGGGCGGAGAACTATCGCTACGCGGAGTGCAACGCTTTGCTGTGCGGACAGCAAGCCGTATACGCCGGCGTCGCCAGGCCGCGCACCATCGGGGTGAAGTTCACGCAGAAATTTTGAGCGTCCCGTGAGCGATGCCGATACATCCGAGTCGAGCGCCGCGCAGAACCTCTCGCGGCGCGAGTTCGTGCTCGGTGCCACAGCCTGCGTTCTGAGTGCGGGCGGCGTCGCTAGCCGTGCCGCGGCTCCCGCCCCGGCCCCGGCTCCGGCCGAGTCCAGCCGTGAATGCCTGAATCTCTCTGCCGTGGATGCCATCGCCGCCATGAAGACCGGCGCACTCACGGCGGAGCGCTACGCCGGCGCCCTGCTCGAACGCTGCGCAAGTCTGAAGTCGCTGAATGCCTTCATCACTCTGGATCCCTCTCTCGTGCTGGAACAAGCGCGCGAAGCGGACCGCCGACGGGCAAGCGGCGCACCGACAGGTCCCCTGCACGGGCTGCCGATTCCCGTGAAAGACAGCCTCAATACCGCGCAGTATCCGACCAGCGGCGGCACGCCCGCGCTGAAGGGTTTCCGGCCGCCCGCCGATGCTCCGCTCGTGGCAACGCTGCGCGCGGCCGGCGCCATCGTGCTCGGCAAGACCAACCTCCATGAGCTTTCGTACGGCTGGACCAGCAACAACCTCGCATTCGGCGCCGTGCATAACCCTTACGATCCCACACGCATCCCGGGCGGCAGCAGCGGCGGCACGGCGGCGGCCATCGCCGCGCACATGGCGCCGCTCGGCGTCGCCGAGGATACCGAGGGTTCGATTCGCGTGCCGGCAGCCTTGTGCGGCGTGATGGGCTTCAGGCCGACCACTCGGCGCTACTCCACCGTCGGTGCGATCCCGGCCTGTTCGCTGTTCGATCAAACGGGGCCCGAAGCGCGCAGCATGGCCGACATCGCGCTCTTCGATCGCGTGGCCAGCGGCGACATGCGCGAAATCGACGCCCTGCCTCTCGAAGGCGTGCGCTTCGCCCTGTGGCGAGGCTTTTGGTTCGAGGACCTCGATCCCGAGGTCGAGCGCATCACCCGCGAGGCCCTCTCGAAACTCCGCGCAGTGGGCGCCAAAATTGTCGAAGCCGAAGTGCCCGGCTTGCGGGACCTGCTGGACCACACGGCCGATCTCATCGTCGACCATGACGTGCGCCTTGAGCTTATGCACTATTTGGCGGTAAACGGTGCGAAGCTCAGCTTCGATGAACTCGTCGCCCGCGCAAGCCCCGACATCCGCGCCATCTTTGCGCAAGAAGTCATGCCGGGCTCGAAGGGATTCGTGTCCGAGGCCGCCTATGAGACTGCGGTCAAGGTGTATCTGCCGCGCCTGCGCCGCACGTTCAAGGATTACTTCGCACACACCCGTGCGGCCGCGATCCTGTTTCCGACCACCCTGGTGACTGCGCCGCGAATCGGCGATGAGGCCGAGCTCAGCATCGGGCATCGCAAAATCAGCTTCGATGTCGCGATCGGACGCAACATTGCGCCCGGCAGCCGCACAGGCCTGCCGGGTCTCGTCATGCCGACGGGAATTGCGGCCAATGGCCTGCCCGTCTCCATGGAGTTCGACGGGCCGGCCGGAACCGACCGCACACTGCTGAGGCTAGGCCTTTCCCTGGAGCGGGTTCTCGGTCACGTGCCGTCGCCGCCCATTTGAGGTAAGCGGTTGCCGCCGATCCGCGGCCACCCCTCTAGTTCAGGCAGCCCAGGATAAGCCTCGAGCACGACCCCCAGCGCAGTTTTCAGAGGTTGGAGCCAGGGCTCGAAATTCCGCCACTGCTCCACGCCGTCGCGGAAAATAGGCCGGCGAACCTGCTCCGAACTCGCGGTGCGCACGGCGCGTGAGTTCTCGTAGAAACGCAGGCACGACGGCTCGAAATCCAGGCCGCAGTAGTCGAGCAGCGCCCTCACCTGAGTTTCGGTGTCCTCCACCAAGTTCTCATAAAAGACTCGGTGCACGCGGCCGGGCGCAACGCGGTCGAAATGCGTCATGAACGCCACGTAGTCTCGGTAGTACCGGCCGATGTCCTCCAGGCTGTAGCTGAAGTGCTGCCCCATCGCGAAGTGCTGCTTGAAGCCGGAAAGACAGCAGGCAAGCGGATGGCGCCGGGCATCGATGATCTTCGCGTTCGGCAGCGCCACCAGGATCAAACCCAGGTGCAGGAAATTGTTCGGCATCTTATCGATGAAGTACGGAGCGGAGCGCTTGCGGTAAATGCGGGTACGTTCCAGGTACTCCTCGCCGAGGCCTCGCCACTGATCGGCGGTGAGCGAGGCGAGCACACTCGGATAGTTCGCACCCTCGCCGTCGTCCGCGGTCCCCGCGACGCGACGAGCCATCGCGATGAGGTCGGGCAATTCCATCGTGCCCTCCACCTGCGCATGGCTGGCGAGGATCTGCTCCAGGAGAGTCGATCCCGAGCGCGGCAGCCCCACGATGAAAATGGGGTCCGGCGCCGGGCAGCCCGCATGGGCCCTTTCGCCAAGGAATTCCCGGGTGAACAGCGCATGCGAGCGGCCCAGCCTCTCCCGGTGCTCGTCCGCGTCGTAGCGGATTTCCAGCCGGCGCAATCGGTTTCCCTCGGCATAGTGTTCGAACGATGCCTCGAAATCGGCTTCGTCCTCCAGTGCCTTGCCGAGAGCGAAGTGAAAATGAAAGCGCTCCTGCGCGTCCAGATCCTTGACCTGGAGTGCGGAACGCATGGCGCCGATCTCCTGCGCGCTGAAGCGGAAGGTCTTCAGATTGGCGAGACTCCAGTAACTCTCGCCGAGCGTAGGCAGGAGCTCGATGCTCTTGCGATAGGCACGGATTCCCTCCTCGTCGCGCCCCGATGTTTTCAGCGCGTGGCCATAGCTCATCCAGATCCTGGCCTGATTCGGATAGGCGTCCAGCACCTCCCGGTACAGGCGCAGCGATTCTTCGTACTCGCCCAGGGCGCCGAGGATGGCCGCTTTGACATTGCGGTAGCCGATCTGATGCGGCTCCCTGGACAGGCAGTAATCGATCTCGGCCAGCGCCGCGGCGGGTTTGTTCTGGCGGTGCAGGACCAGAGCGAGATTATGCCGGGCGGCGATGAAGCTCGGCGCCAGCTCGGCGCAGCTTCGCAGCAGCACTTCGGCATCGCCGTAGCGGCGCAGCCGTGCCGCCACTTCGGCCAGCATCCGCAGTGCCGCCACGTCGGTCGGTTGCTCGCGCACCCGTGCCCGCAGCAGCGATTCCGCCTCCGCAAGCCGGTTGTCGTACAGCGCGGCGCCAGCGGCGCGCATGCGCGGGTCGCGGGTCGAACACCGAATGTGCTGCGCATAGGCGAGGTCCGCGTTACGTACATCGCCCACGTCGGTATAGAGATCGCCGAGCGCCAGCCACGCAGGACCGAGATCGGGCTTCAACGCCACCGCGCGGCGCAGAGGAATCATGGCGTCACCGCTGTGCCCGAGCGCACGCTTGGCCAAGCCGAGCACGAGCAGCGCATTGGGCTGCGCCGGCAGCACCTTGAGTATTTCCTCAGCCTGATCGGCTGCGAGCTTCGGTTGCGTCTCGAGCAGGCGCGCCGCGTGCGCCAGCGCAACCTCCAGCGTGCCGACGGGATCTGCTGCGTGAGTCATTGACGGATCGCTGCCCGAATAACGGTGGGTTCCAGATCAGTGTGCCACAATCGGCAGCACCACCTGCGAGGCGTGGTCCCGGTCACGGTAAATGCGAATTGTCGCCTTCTTCGGTTGGGCGGCAACGTTCTCCGATTCTCCGCTTTGCAGATTCCGCGAAAAGAACGGAAAGAACGCGCCCGATACCTGTATCCGAATGCGATGCCCCTTCTTGAAGACATTGCTGGTGACCGGACCTTTAACATCGATGGCGTAGATCTGTCCCGGGTTGAGCAGCCGGCGGCCCTTCTCCATGTCCCGGTAGCTCGCCCGCTGCACGTCGATTCCCGGGCTCATTTCGTTCCAAACGGCGCCATCCGGGGCAACGTCATACAGACGCACCCAAAGATCCAGGTCACGGCAATCGCAGCTGACAAAAAGGCGAGCATCGACGGGGCCGGTCACTTCGGTGTCGGCCGCGAGCGGCTGCGTATCGAACGTGACCAGGTCGCCGCGCTCCGCCAGAGACCGGTAATCATGTCCTCCCGAAATCTCGGCATAGTCATCCGTCACCGGATGCGCGGGATCGGACACGAAGGCGCTGAAGCCGCCCTCGCTCGGCCGAGCCTCGCTGAGCGATCCCGGCTTTCCCGGCGACGCGGCGCCAAGATAAAAGCTCGTGGGCGATGACGGCGGCGGCCATGCCTGGCTTCCCCGCCAGACGTCCGCGCCCATCACGTAGTAACGGACCGCGGGCCGCTTATCGACGCCGTTATCAATGCCGCGCAGATAGTGATCCATCCAGTCAAGGACCGTGCCGTCGTAGTCGATCTTCGCCGTCTCCGGAAACGGGCGATCTCCGGCTTTGGCGGTGCCCGTCGACTTGACCCCATGAACCCAGGGTCCGATCAGCAGCGCCACATTGTTCGGGCGGCCCGCTCTGGCCTCGACGAGGCCCTGAA
>Ga0224558_1000692_pt1 | contig 39022 bp, 37 predicted proteins | sample 714S32024metaG_FD_180682 | JGI IMG/M metagenome (GOLD analysis project Ga0224558, IMG submission 180682) | Peat soil microbial communities from Stordalen Mire, Sweden - 717 S3 20-24 | ecosystem: Environmental > Terrestrial > Soil > Wetlands > Peat | place: Sweden: Norrbotten County, Stordalen... | reverse complement strand
CAGCTGGTGTGACCCCGGGTAGCCCGAACACGGAGTCCGGGGCCGGGCGGCTAGGGGTAGTTGCGTGGGGGGACGTAGGGACCAATGGGCGAGGAGCTGGGCATTCGACCGGGGTAGCCAGGTGCCCCGCTCTTGATCGCTCGAAAGCATCGGGGGGAACGGTTCCTGACGAGTGGCCAGACCTCCGCCGCCCGCCTCCGGACGGCCGCCTGGCGACCACGACTGTCGGCACCGTCGGGATTCCCGTCTCCCCATCCGAGGACGAGGATCTGAGACCGCTCGGCGGCGCCCACGATCCAGTTGTCGTTCTCGCCAGGCGTCTCCTCGACGGCACCGCAGAGGTGGAGCCCGGCCTGACGCGTGTCCATGACGGCGAAGAGGTTGACCAACTCGAACCCCCCGCCGCCGTTGGCCACCGTCAGCTTGGTCAGTTTGCGCACAGTCGGGTCGTCGTCATGGGCCCCTGCTCTCGATGGGTTCAACAGGAGGTAGGCGAACCGGGGGAGGGCATCGTCCCATCGGCGTTCCAGCCAGTACCGATAGCGGCCGTTGTCACTGAACTTCGCATGACCGCGGACATCGGGCGGAGGATCCGGCGAGGGCACGGGCACGGGAGTGGTCACCGGTGATCCGTCCTCACCGTCCCGACGGCGATCCTCGAGCGAGGGCGCTCCCCCGGCGGTGCGGCGTCATGACGGGCCGTCCGGTGAGGGGGTCAGCGACGTTCCGGCGCCGGCGGAGAGGGAGCCTGGTGCTGAGGCTCCGCGTCGGCAGTGGTTCGCGCCCACGGTGGCGGTGGCCACGGCGCAAGGTTCTGCCCGGAGTAGCTGTAGCCGTGTCGGGCCAGCAGACGTTGGCGGTCCTTGCGGGTTCGAGCGCGATAGGGCAGGAATGTACCGGCGACGAAGCCGACTGCCGGTGCCAGCATCATGAGTAGGTCCCACCGGCCCGTGTGGCTGAACTGGAGCTGGACGACGGTGAACGCCAATCCGAGAGCGACCAGGCCGAAGGCGAGCCTGCTCACCAACATCCGGCGACGCCAGCCGCGACTGGTGAGGTCGTTCAACATCCACCGGTGCCAACGGGTCGGGAGGCGACCCCCCATGCGGTAGCCGAGCCAACGCCAGAGGGGCGGTCGCGCTCGCCAGCGGGCCCGGAGCCCACCGATGACAAGGTTGAGCGCCAGGGCGAACGGCACCCGGCCTGCGTCGTCCGACACCAGGTCGAGGGTGGTCCCAGCGATCTCATCTCCTCGCTCGATCCGGTCGGGGACCGGCCAGGCCCGCAGCAAGGTCCGCACCTGTCGCTCGACCGGCGTCATGCCAGAGCACTCCGCCGTCGGGGCGCGAGCCGCTTCGCAGCGGCGTCGAGGGTCTCACTCCTCGCAGCGGCCTCCGCCCGAACCGCGGCAAGCCCGGTCCCGGTGATGGCGTAGTACCGTCGAAGCCGGCCCTCGACCGCCTCGGTACGCGTCGACTCGATGAGTCCTTGCTCGCTCAACCGGTCGAGGGTGCCGTACAGGGTGCCCGGGCCGAGGGTGACGCGACCACCGGAGAGCTCCCGTACCTCACCGATGATGGCGTAGCCGTGGAGCTCCTGGTCGGCCAAGGCCGCCAGGATGAGAAAACTCGAGTCACGCAGTGAGGTGCTCATCTGCCCGTCAGTATATATCAGCGACCGATATATATCAGGTTCAATGTCCGAGCGTCGGAGGTGTCATCCGATCCGCGGGGAAAGACTCCGGGGCAAGGCGTTATCGCTCGGTCAGAGCGCGACACACTGGTGGCGGTACTCGGTGGTCCGACTGCACCGGACCGTCGTGGCGAGAGCCCCGGCGGCGTCGCCCTTCGACCGGTACGAGGGTCAGAACCCGAGATTGTTGGCGCACGTGCCCCCGTCATGGTTGCTCAGCGTGCTGTCGGGGCAGGTGGTGGTAGCCCAGACCACGCCGGTCAGATCCACGTTGACGAACGCGGCGTCCGCCAGGTACGCGCCGGTCAAGTCGGCGTTAACCAGGTCGGTACCGGTCAGTTTGGCTGCCATCAGATTGGCATCGGACAGTTCGGCGCCGGCCAGGTCGGTGTCGGTCAATCTCGCACTCTTCAAATTGGCGTCGGACAGAACGGCATCGTCGAGCGTCGCGCCGGAGAGGTTGGCGTCGGCCAGACCGGCACCGGCCAGATCGGCACCGGCCAGATCGGCGCCGGCCAGATCGGCACCGGACAACACGGCACCGGCCAGATCGGCACCGGCCAGATCGGCACCGGCCAGGGTGCAGGCCTCGAGGTCTGCGCCGGGGCCGATGTCGGAGCAAGATGGCGCCGCCACCCACGTGAGCACCGTCGCCTTGACGGTCTTCGCACCGGTGACAGCCAGGATCAACTTGTACTTGGCCGCCTTCTTCGCCGCATTGACCGGCAGGGTCACGTCCTCGGCTACGGGGCCGTTCGAGCAGGCAACCGAGACCGGGAGGCCGGCCACCGCCTTGTTCGAGGAGAATGTACAGCTCGTGGCGTTGGTCACGTCCGCCGACAGGGTGACGGTCCCGCCGGTGGCCAGAACTGTGAGCGGGGACGCTCCGAACGAGGAGACGGTCGGCTTGGGTGCTGCGCCGGCCTCCGCGGGCACCGCCACCGCCATCACGGCCAGCGTTCCCGCAGCCAGCACCGCTCCCACACTGCCGAATCGTCGTCTCAATTCCCGCCAGCCTTTCGCACGTGCCCCTCGGGGCGATCAGGTCATCCTTGCTTAGCACCTCACCCGGCAGGCGGCGAGGGACGCAGGAGGAGAGTGTCCGGGTGGCCACGCAGGGTGGCGGGCGATCGGAATCGACAGCGTGATGACCGGTCCGGTTCCCTGCTCGATCACCGTCGATCTCATCGCCTCGACGATCGAGCCACGGGGCGCTGAACGCCGGGCCGAAACCCGCACAGAACTGCTCCTGACGGAGTCGCCGTCCCCCGTGCATCGAGAACGGCCCAGATTATGATCGCCCGGGTGCCGGTCTACCGAGTGATCAAGACGAGTACCCTGCCATGGTCCCGGACTGCAGGGGACCTACAGGCAGAGTTTCCGAATCTGGGGCCAGGGTGAGCCAGGCCGGAACCGGCGTGGGTCGGGATGCAGCGAGGTCGGCCTTCAAGGCACTTCCCGACTCCGTGCAACGTGAGGTCCTGAGGCAGTGGTACCGCTACGGGCCGCGGTCGTACGGCGAGACCCGGGAAGCACATCCTCTGGCGGAGGGCATGGCGGTCGGCAACCCGGACTTCGTGGGCATCGGAGTACCCAAGGCCGGAACCACCTGGTGGTTCAGCCTGGTAGCGGCACACCCGGACATCTACGTGGAGCACCAGAAGGAGCTGATGTACTTCAATCAGCGAGTCTTCGACCACTGCGCGCAGGATGGTGGCGCCGACGACGTGTTCGAGGCGTATCGGCAGTGGTTTCCCCGTCCTGAAGGGACCAAGACGGGGGAGTGGACACCGAACTACCTGTACGCCCATGAACTGCCTTCCCTGTTGCGGAAAGTGGCGCCGGCCTGCAAGGTGATGGTGTTGCTGCGCGATCCGGTCGAGCGCTACCGGTCACACGTCTCCATCCGCCTCTCGCCCGGCAGGATGCGGATCCACCGTCTCTTGGCCCTGGACCGCGGCTACTACTCGGCGGCGCTGCAACCGTGGGAGCGGGTCTTCTCCCCGTCGGAGATGCTCGTCCTGCAGTTCGAGGCGTGCCGCAGGTCTCCGGAGGCACACCTGGGGGCGACGTACCGCTTTCTGGGCGTGGACGACTCCTTCGTCCCTGATGACCTGAGGCTCCCGGTGAACAAGACAGCGGGCAAACGACCGCTGCCCCCTGATGTGGAACGCGTCCTGGCCCGGCTGTACGAAGCGGATGTCCTGGCATTGGCGGACCGCTATCCACAGATCGATCTCAACCTGTGGCCGAACTTCGCCCACCTTGCTGGTCGATCCTGATCCGATTCCGCCACGTCGGATACTGGTAGGACTCGTGCATGGCCCGAACCAGTCGTGCTGACCGCCAGACGAAGTCACCGCCCCGCAGGATCGTCTGAGCTTTCGGGGCGGTTGTCGGGGTCGAGGCCGTCGGTGGTGTCGGTGCCCCGGTCACCCGGTGCCGGCCCGGCCTCGCACTTGTCGACAGCGTTGCCCCGGTGACGCCCGTCCCAGTGGCGAAGGGACAGGTGTGGCGGATCTCCCGCACCGCCGGAGCACTCCTGTTGCCCTATCTGGCGTGGGTGAGCTTCGCCACCGTGCTCAACGCCGAGTTGTGGCGGCGCAACCGGTAGGGCCGACAGCTGACGACCTGTGTCGGGCCGGGGCGTACCGTCGCGTCGGCGGGCATCTGGGGTAAGAATCGGTGTCCGCCCGGGGCAGGTGCCGCCCCGGCCCCAGGCAGCAGACCGGAGGTCATGATGGAAACCCCCCCGTTCCAGGGAGTGGTCGGAAACGATTGGCGGACCTCGACTCCGTGGTGGCCGGAGGTCCCCACCCCACCGTCCGGGGCGCCCAACGTGATGCTGGTGGTCCTCGACGATGTCGGCTTCGCCCAGTTGGGCTGCTACGGCTCGGACATCGCCACGCCCACCATCGACGCGCTGGCGTCGGGCGGTGTCCGGCTGACCAATTTCCACACCACCGCCCTGTGCTCTCCCACCCGGGCGTGCCTGCTGACCGGACGGAACCACCACCGCAACGGCCTGGGACGTGTCGCCGACCTGGCCACGGGCTTCCCGGGGTACAACGGCGAGGTCCCCAAGGAGAACGGGTTCCTGTCGGAGATCCTCCGCCAGCAGGGGTACGCCACCTACGCCGTCGGAAAGTGGCACCTGACCCCCGATGACGAGACCAGCATGGCGGCCCCCCGGCACAGTTGGCCCCTGGCGCGTGGGTTCGATCGGTGGTACGGGTTCCACGGGGGTGAGACCCATCAATTCGTGCCCGCCCTCTACCACGACAACCACTCGATCACCCCCCCGGGGACCGTCGACGACGGCTACCACCTGAGTGCCGACCTCGCCGACCAGGCCATCGCCCAGCTGGCCGACCTGCGTGCGGTCGACCCGGACCGGCGGTTCTTCCTCTACTTCTGCACGGGGGCCTGCCACTCACCCCACCACGCCCCCCGCCCGTGGATCGAGCGCTACCAGGGCCACTTCGACAAGGGGTGGGACCGGTGGCGGGAGGAGACCTTCGCCCGGCAGCTCGAGGCCGGTCTCCTGCCCGGCGGCACCGAGCTCGCCCCGCGGCCGCCCTGGGTCCCCGCCTGGGACGACCTGCCTGCCGACGAGCAGCGGGTGTCGGCCCGGTTCATGGAGTGCTTTGCCGCCTACCTCTCCTACACCGACGCGCAACTGGCCCGGGTCTTCGAGTTCCTCGACCGGACCGGCGACCGCGTGGACACCCTGGTAATCCTGGTCTCTGACAACGGCGCCAGCTCGGAGGGAGGCCCCACCGGCTCGATCAATGACAACCGGTTGCAGAACTTCGACCCGGCCGGCACCGCCGAGCTGTCGCGAAGGATCGACGAGTTGGGCGGCCCGAACGCCCACAATAACTACCCGTGGGGCTGGACCATGGCCGGGAACACACCCTTCAAGCGGTGGAAGCGTGAGGTTCACGAAGGCGGTGTGGCCGATCCGTGCATCGTCAGCTGGCCGGCCCGGTTCGGTTCCGGGGGTGGGGTGCGCCGACAGTTCACCCACGCGGTCGACGTGCTGCCGACCGTGCTCGAGCTGGCCGGCATCCCACTCCCGTCCATGATCGAGTACGTGCCTCAGACCTCCGTCGACGGGACCAGCTTTGCCGGCCTCCTCGCCCCGGACGGGGCCGACGCACCGGCGCACCGGACCACCCAGTACTTTGAGATGTTCGGGAGCCGTGCCGTCTACCACGACGGTTGGAAGGCGGTGACCTTCAAGCCGATCGGCCCGCTCTACAACGACGGGATCAACTGGAACGCGCCCTTCGGCGACGATCGCTGGGAGCTCTACCACGTGGCCGCCGACCCGACCGAAGTCCACGACCTCGCCCGCCAGGAGCCCGATCGGCTGGCCGACATGATCGAGCGGTGGTGGGTGGAGGCACGAGCCAACCAGGTGCTCCCGCTCGACAACCGCGTCCTCCACACGCTCGTGCACCCCAAGCCGGACCGGCGCCCCCGTCGGCTCGTCTCCACCTACTACCCGGGGACCTCACCGATCCCGGAGACGGTGGCCGCCAACGTCAAGAACCGCAGTCACTCCATCGACGTCGACGTGACCGTGCCCGAGGGCGTTCCGCCCGAGGGGGTCCTGCTGGCCCAGGGATCGGTCCTCGGAGGGTTCTCCCTTCACCTGAGCGAGGGACGACTGCGCTACATTCACAATCTGTACGGCAAGGAGCGCCACGTGATCGTCGCCCCGGGCCCGGTCGGAGCGGGCCGCCACCGAATGACCTACCGCTTCGAACGCAATGAAGACTCGGGTGGGCTCGGCGTGCTGGAGATCGACGGCCGGATGGTGGCCGAGGGGCGGATCCCCCTGTTCACCGTGGCGGCGTTCAGCGCCACCAACGCCGGGATGACCTGTGGCTACGAAATGGGCCCGGCGGTGGGGGAGGACTACCGCGCTCCGTTCCCCTGTACCGCCTCCATCCACACGGCAACGGTCACGCTCAGTGAGCACGCGCCGGTAAATCCGATCGTCGAGTTCGAGCGGATCATGTCCGAGCAGTGACTCCGGGTCCGAGCCGCCCCCCCGCCCCGCCGGCGGGTGCACCTGGACGGAGGTCCCGGATCAGCGTGCGTTGGTCGACAGCGCCGTGGTGACCGGATGGGCCCGAGCGTCGGTTCCGCCGTACTGCCCGGAGGTGAGGAGAGCCTCGACGTCGACCGCCGGCACCGGCCGCGAGAAGATGAATCCCTGGCCACTGTCGCACTGCTCGATGCGGAGTGCCGCCAGTTGCGAGTCATGCTCGATCCCCTCGGCCAGGGTGATCAGCCCCAGGGTCCGCCCCAGCTCGACCAGTGTGTGGACGAGGGCCGATGAGTTCTGGGTCTCGTTGACCTCGGCGACGAAGGAACGGTCGATCTTGAGGATGTCGACGGGGAACTGGCGGAGATAGGCCATCGAGGAGTACCCGGTGCCGAAGTCGTCGATGGCGATCATCACCCCGATCTGCTTGAGCTTGTCCAGCCGCGCCACGGTGGCGCTCGCGTCCCGCATGAGGGTGGACTCGGTGATCTCGATGGTGAGCGAGCCGGGTGCCAGCCCCGTGGCCCGCAGCGCCTCGCCCACATGGCCCACCAGGGCCTCGGACTCCAGCTGTCTCATGGAGACATTGACCGACATGGACATCGGGTGGCCCATGTCGTGCCAGCTGGCGGCCTGGGCGCACGCCTGATCGAGGACCCAGCGACCGACCTCGATGATCATCCCGCTGTCCTCGAGCACGGGGATGAACTCGTCGGGCGGGATGACGCCCCGTGTGGGATGCCGCCAGCGGATCAGCGCCTCGACGCCGCGGATCCGGGTGTGCTTGAGGTCGAAGATCGGCTGGTAGAGGAGGAAGAACTGCTTGTTGGCCAGGGCCGAGTCGAGTTCGGACTTCAGCTCGAGCCGATCGAGTACGGCCGACTGCATGGCCGGCTCGAACAGTGTGCAGCAGTCCCGCCCCGAGGCCTTGGCCCGGTAGAGGGCGATGTCGGCATCCCGGAGGAGCTCCTGGGCCGACGTCCGTTCACCGGTGGCGATGCCGATGCTGGCGGTCACGGTGATCGGCAGGTCCTTGAACCCCTCCACCTGGAACGGCTCCCGCAGCACCTCCCGGATCCGCTCGGCGACCATCATCGGGCCGGAGGTCAGGGAGAATCCCTCGGTCAGGATCACGAACTCGTCGCCACCGAGGCGCCCCACCGTGTCGCTGGCCCGGAGGAGCCCGGCGAAGCGCTCGGCCACGGCCTGCAGGAGCCTGTCCCCGGCCTCGTGCCCCAGCGAGTCATTGGCATCCTTGAAGTTGTCGAGGTCGATGAAGTAGGCGGCGATGGGGGTGTCGGTCCGGCGCGCCCGGACCAGCATCTGCTCGGCCCGGTCGAGGATCAGTTGGCGGTTGGCCAGCCCGGTGAGCGGGTCGTGGAGGGCCCGGTGGGACAGGAGGGCCTCGAACTCCTTGCGCTCGGTGATGTCACGCACGTTGGCGACGTAGCCGGCCACCGACGGCCGGTTCAGCTGGTTGGAGACCACCGCCTCCATGTCGCACCAGGTGCCGTTCCTGCGCTGCATGCGGAACTGGATGAGCGCCGTGCCCGGCTCCGACTGGAATCGCGCCCCGAGCCGGTCCCTCACCCGGTCACGGTCGTCGGGGTGAACGAAGTCGGTGGCCCGATTGCCGATGAGCACCTTCGGTGACACGCCCAGGATGTCACTGGCCGCCGGGCTCACGTAGGCGCAGATGCCATGTTCGTCGATGACCATCGTGATGTCGGTTGAGTTCTGGATGAGCGACCGGAACCGGTCCTCGCTCATCCGCATCGACGCCTCGGCCTGTTCCTTCTGCTCCATCGTGGCTCCGGCCATGCGGATGATGAACAGGACGATGAACGCACCCATGATCGCCAGCGCATTGGTCTCCGACACCGACAGGAACGACGGCGTCCAACCCTGGGTGATGGCCAGTTGACCGGCTGCGATGCCCACCAGGCTCCAGCACGCAGTGACCCGCCACACCCGGGATCCTCCGATGGCCACGTTCTCCAAGGCGAGGAATGCGAAGGCCCCGGTCAGCACCGGACCCCAGCCGCTCATGTAGATCACGGTGGTCACCGCGGCAGCCTGGACGCCGATCCGGACGTGGAGACGGCCCGCTGACGGGTTTCGCCGGTAGAACCGGTCACAGGCCAGGTTGGACGCCGGTACGGCCAGGAAGACGGCGATCCACAGCCAGATCGGCTCCCGGGCCACGTCGCCGAAGTGCATGAGCACGAGGATGGCGACCAGGGCCGCCGGGCCCATGAGATAGGCCAACACCTTCGGATCGAGTACCGGATGCAACGCTCCGCCACCGCCACCGGCGTCGGTGCCGTCGGAGGCGGTGGCCGATAGGTGCTGGGTGCGCGTCGACACCGGGGTTTCGGGCACTGGCTGCCTACTTTCGAGTGGGTCCTGAGAACCCATCGACCGAATCACCCCACGACTTGAACCTCCGGCCCCGATCGGGGTGGCCCGCCCACCCCGGGATCATCGGCGGCCCCGGGTGGGGGCGGGCAGTTCCGCCCTGCTCAGCCCCCCAACATGGCGGCGATGATCTCGTCCCGCTTGACCCCGAGCACCTGGAGCTCGTCGGCGGCGACGTCACGTGCCTCCTCGTCGCCGGCCAGGTCGATGATGGCGCGGATGGCCATCAGTCGGGGGATCAGCTTTGCCGTCGAGGTCCGGTCGTTCATCCTCAGGACTGCAGGAAGTCCCATCGGGCTCCTTTCGGGATCCTCGGCCATCAACGCGCCACTGGCGTGCGGTGACCTCTCCGTCTACCTGGTCAATCGCTGTCCAGCCAAGCCTCCCCTGTAACCCTACAGGAATAATGGACTCCCGGCCCGACGGGGCGCGTGGCACCTCCATGGCGTGCCGGCGACCACCGGGGGATCCCGGTGGTCGGCTGGTGCCGTCGAAGGGCCCGCACCACGGGACGGCGCCGTCACCGGCCCGGGAGCCGCTCCCGGTGTCGCTCCGCCGACCGGCCGGCTCCACCGGCCCGCGACCCGCTACCGTGGGAACATGCGGGGCATCCCGGCGCGGGCTCGGCGCTCACCGAGGGATCGACGGGGGAGTTGGGGGATCGGGGTATGACGGCATCGCCGAACGGGTTCGAGTTCCATGGCATCAACCATCTGGCCCTGGTGTGCCGGGACATGGAGCGGACGGTCGCCTTCTACTCGGGTGTCCTGGGCATGCCTCTGGTCAAGACCATCGAGCTTCCCGCCGGCATGGGACAGCACTTCTTCTTCGACTGTGGAGGAGGGGATGCGTTGGCCTTCTTCTGGTTCCCCGACGCGCCCCCGCCGGCACCCGGGGTTGCCGCACCGACCGGCCGTCCCGACCAGGGGAGCCTGACCAGCGCGGTGGGGTCGATGAACCACGTGGCGTTCGCCGTCCCCCCGGAGCGCATCGACGACTACCGTGACCGTCTCCGGGCCGCCGGCGTCGACTGCACCGACGTGGCCGACCACGACGACAGCGAGTGGGGCATCGCCGAGCGGATGCACCCCGGGGTCTTCGTCCGTTCGATCTACTTCCAGGACCCCGACGGCATCCTCCTCGAATTCGCCTGTTGGACTCGGGAGCTCACCGCCGATGACGTCCGGCACGCCCCGGCGCCCGCCGTCGACACGGCGACGGCCTGAGGGTCCCGTGCCCCGGCTGCGCCAGGTGTCGAGAGCGCAGGCCGACGCCCCGATCGTCACCATGATGTACGACTACCTGTTCGAGGACCGCGATCCTGTGGCCGAGCCGGGCACGTCGGACGGCACCCGGGGCGACTGGTGGACCGTGTTCGCACTGGTTCCCGATGTGCTGGAGCACGCCGTCCAGGGATTCGGGCTCTACCAGAGTCCGAATCGGCGCCTGGCTCCCCGCCTCCGCGAGCTGGCCCAGGCCCGGGTGGGGTGGGATGCCGGCAGCCGGTTCGTCTTCTCCCAGCACTGCAAGGCGCTGCGGGCGCTCGGGGTGGAGGAGCCAGTCATCGAGGCCGTGCCGGCCTGGACGGTGGCCACGTGCTTCGACGAGACCGAGCGGCTGGTGCTGGCGTACGCCGACTGCCTGGTGTTCGACCGGGGACGGGTGCCCGACCCGCTCTTCGAGGCGCTGCGTGGCCGACTCGGGGATGAGGAGGTCCTCGAGCTGACCTACGTCGCCACCCTCTACCTGCAGCACGCGGTCATGTCCCGTGCCCTGCGTACCGAGTCCGATGACCGGCCCGAGCCGGTGGTCGAGGTGGTCGCTGGGGCGGAGGGGGCAGCCCGGCCATGACCGTGGGTCCCGAGCCGACCCTGGTGCGGACCCCCGGCGACCTGAGCCCGGCGTGGTTGGCCGCGGTCCTGTCCGGCACCGGCGCGTTGGAGGTCGGGGGCACCGTCAGCTCGCTCTCGGTCACCCCGGTCGGGACCGGGCAGATGGGCGACACCGTACGGGTCACCTACACCACCGGCCCCGGGTCGGGCGGCCAGCAGTCCCTGATCGCCAAGTTCGCGTCGGCCGACGAGCGGAGCCGGGCCACCGGGCTGATGACCCGTGCCTACGAGATCGAGGTGGGCTTCTACCGCGAGGTGGCCCATCGGATCCGGACCCGCAGGCCGGACTGCCACTACGGCTGGTGCGATCCGGAGACCGGCTGGTTCGTGCTCCTCCTCGAGGACGTCGTCGATGCGGTGCAGGGCGAGCAGCTCGCCGGGTGCGACGTCCGGGTCGCCGGGTCCTCCCTCGTCGAACTGGCCGCACTCCACGGTCCCGTCTGGTGCGATCCGGAGGTCGCCGGGCTGGACTGGCTCCAGCGGGGAGGACCGGTGGCCGACGAATTCCTGGCTGGACTGGTCACATCGCTCTGGCCCGGATTCGTCGAGCGGTACGGCGACCGCCTCGAGGCCGGTCATCTCGAGGTGTGTGACCGTCTCATGGGCGTGCTGGGGCCGTGGCTGGCCGCCCGCCCGGCGCCGACGACGGTCACCCACGGCGACTTCCGTCTCGATAACCTCCTGTTCCGGCCGGGCGATCCCCGTCCGGTGGTGGTCGACTGGCAGACTGCGGCCTGGGGTGCGCCGGCGTCCGACGTCGCCTACTTCCTGGGAGGGAGCCTCTCCGTGGAGGACCGTCGCCTGCACGCCGACGCGCTGGTGCGCGTCTACCACGAGGCCCTCGTGGACCACGGTGTCGGCCGGTACGGACTGGCCCAGCTCGAAGAGGACGTGCGGCGTCTCTGCTTCGGGGGCCTGGTCATGTCGGTCGGTGCGGCCATGCTGGTCAAACGGACCGAGCGGGGCGACGACATGTTCGTCACCAGCGTCGCCCGCTACGCCCAGCAGGCCATCGACCTCGATGCGGTGGCGACACTTCCGGGGGCGGCCCGTGCCTGATCCCACCGCCCACGACGTCGACCCGGCCGACGAGGGTCGCCACCGGCCCGAGGACGATCCGCTGTGGAACGAGTCCTACTACCTCGACTTCGTGTCCGCCGACGGATCGGTGGGTGGCTACGCCCGGATCGGGCTCTATCCCAACCTGGGGGTCACCTGGTGGACGACGATGGTCGTGGGGGAGGGGCGGCCGGTCACGGCGTCGGTGGCCTACGACCTGCCGGTGGGAGGGGGGACCGGCCTCGAGCTCGACGCCCCGGGCTTCGCCATCCGGGCCGCGGTCGTCGAGCCGCTGCAGGCCATGAGCCTGTCGGGCACCGCTCCGGCCGCCGAGCACGCCGATCCGGTCGCGGTCTACCGCGGCGATCGGGGGCGACCGACCACCGTCGGGTTCGACCTGACCTGGTCCACCGACGGCACGCCCTACCACTACGACCTCACCACCCGGTACGAGGTGCCGTGCCTGGTCCGGGGGGAGCTGGATGTCGGAGGTGAGCGGGTTCCCGTCGACGGCCACGGACAGCGCGACCACTCGTGGGGCGTCCGGGACTGGTGGGCGTTCGGGTGGTGCTGGGCGGCGGCCCGGCTGGATGACGGCACCCGGGTGCACGTGGCCGACATCCGGATCCCCGGGCACCCGATGGCCTTCGGCTACCTGCAGCCGCCCGATGGCCAGGTCCACCCGGTCGAGGGGCTGGAGGTGTCCGAGGCGCTGGGCGAGGAGGGCCTTCCCTCCACGGGTCGGATCAGGGTGGAGCCGGGGGGACTCGACCTCGAGGTCCGACCCGTCGCCTTCGGCCCGGTCCTACTGGAGGCACCGGACGGGCGCACCAGTCGGTTCCCGCGGGCGCTGGCCCGGTTCGTGGCGCAGGACGGGCGTGCCGGCACCGGATGGATCGAGTGGAACCAGCCCGATCGGCCCGCCGGCGCACGGTAGCGTTCGGGGGTGCGCCTCTCGCTCGCCCCGTCGACGGCTGCTGCCGACTATCCGTTCGTGCACCGCGTCCGCACCCGCTTCGGCGAGACGGATGCGATGGGCATCATCCACCACAGCGCCTACGTGCCCTATCTCGAAGAGGCCCGGGCCGCACTGCTCCGGAACGCCGGCCACCCCTATGACCAGGTCCGGGCGGCGGGCATCGACTTTGCCGTCCTCGAGCTCTACGTGCGGTACCGCCACCCCCTTCGCTTCGACGAGGTGGTGGAGATCGGGGTGTCGGTCGGGAAGCTGACCCGGACGACCTTCCAGGTGGGGTACCTGCTGGCCGTGTCCGGCGGGATCCGGGCCACCGCGGTGACCGTCCATGGCGCAGTCGGCCGCGAGGGTCGTCCGGCCCGGATGCCGGTGTGGATGGCCGACGTGGTCGCGCCGGAACCATCGACCCGTTGAACGAGGAGGGCCGTATGCAGGTGTCGTACGGGCTGCCGACCCACCGGGTCGATCGCCCCGACGAGTTCCTCACTGCCGCGGCCGTCGGCGAGCTGGCAGCCGCGGCCCAGGTGGCCGGGTTCGCCGCCGTCTACACGACGGAGCACCCCTTCCCCGGGGACAGGTGGCTGGCCGGCGGTGGCCACCATGCACTCGATCCCCTGGTGGCGCTGTCGTTCGCCGCCGCCGCCACGACCACCGTGCGGCTCCACTCCAACCTCTTGATCCTGTCCCTGCGCAATCCGTTCCTGGCTGCCAAGGGGGTGGCCACCCTCGACGTGCTGAGCGGCGGCCGGGTCATCCTCGGGATAGGAGCCGGGTACCTCGAGGCCGAGTTCGAGGCGCTCGGGGCGCCCTTCGCCGACCGGGTCGACCGCACCGACGAGGCGATCGCCGCCATGCGGGCCGCCTGGACCGGAACCAGCGTCTGCTTCGAGGGTGCCGGCTACCGCGCCACGGGCAACACCATGCTCCCCTCGCCGCGCCAGGTCCCCCACCCCCCGCTGTGGATCGGGGGCAACAGCCGCCGGGCCGTCCGCCGCGCCGTCGAACTGGCCGACGGCTGGTCGCCGTTCCCGACTCCGGCCCGGGTGGCGGAGCGGACCTGCACCGCCCGTCTCGAGACCGTCGACGACCTGGCCGAATCGATGGACTACGCCCGTGCGCATGCGGCGTCGGTCGGCAGGGCCGAGCCGTTGACCGTGGTGTTCATCCCCGAGGGACTGGCGATGGGGGACGGGTCCCCGGTCGACCACGACCGGGTGCTCGCCTCCATCCGCGCCCTCGAGGCGATCGGGGTGACCTGGGTCACCGTGGCCCTGCCCGGTGACACCCGTGACGCCCAATTGGCCGGCCTCGAGGTGTTCGGGTCCGACGTCCTCCGTCACGTGTCCCCGCGCCCGGCGACGAGGTGACCGCCTCCGGACGGCGCTCCCTCCCCGAGTCCTTCCGGGTCTTCTTCGGTTCCGACATCGCCGGCGGTTGGGTCCTGGTGGTGGCCGTGGGGGTGGCTCTCCTGTGGGCCAACAACCCGTGGGGATCGAGCGATGCCTCGGTGTGGCGACACACCGTGGACATCGGAGGGTCGACCGTCGCCGACTTCACCACGGTGCAGTCATGGGTCAACGGTGGGCTGATGGCCGTGTTCTTCCTCGTGGTCGGGCTCGAGATCGGCCGGGAGCGGCGCACCGGCGAGCTCGGCACGCTCGCCAAGGCCGTGGTCCCGGTGGTCGGGGCACTCGGGGGCATGGCCGGTGCCGGCGTCCGTGGTGGGCGCCGTGCTGTTGGTGTGGGTTCGGTGGCGTCTCGACCGGTCGCCGCCGAGCCCGGCACCGCCGGGGACGGAGGAGGGGGGCGGCGGGTTCATCCCGTGGTGAGTTCGGGCGGCGCTGCCCGTATGCTGCGGTGGCAGAGTGCCCACTGCCGGCGGCCCGTGGTCCGGTCCGCCGGAGGACAAGGAGACAGGAGACCATGAGCATTGCCGTCGGCGATACGATCCCCGATGTCCAGGTGATGACGTCCGGCCCCACCCGACCGACCCACGTCCAGACCGGTGAGGTGCTCGGCTCCGGCAAGGTCGTGCTGTTCGCCGTGCCCGGAGCGTTCACACCGACCTGCTCGGACTACCACCTGCCCAGCTACTTGATCCGCCACGAGGAGCTGAAGGCCAAGGGCGTCGATACGGTGGCCTGCATCTCGGTCAACGACCCGTTCGTCATGGCCGCCTGGGGCGAGAGCCAGAAGGTCGGCGACCTGGTGACCCTGCTGGCCGACGGGAACGGCGACTTCACCCGTGCGATCGGGCTGGAGATGGACGGCAGTGGATTCGGGCTGGGGACCCGGTCGCAGCGGTACGCCATGGTGATCGAAGACGGTGTGGTGACCGTGCTCAACGTGGAGCCCGGCGCCGGGCTCTCGGTCAGCGCGGCCGACGCCATCCTCGAGGCACTCTAAGAGGTCGCCGGTCCTCGGCCGTCGGGGCGAACCTGTCGGCCGACACCGCCGGGTGCCGGACGTCGTCACGCCGGCTCCCGCCACCAGCCGTCACGGTCCAGCGCTACGAAGTCACGGCTGGCCCACGGTTGCCGCCGCTCTGCGGGCGGCCATCCCGCACGGCCGTGATGAGGACGAGGGCGGCCGGGCCGGCGGCGGCGGGGCCGTGGCGCGCGTCATGCCGGCGCCGCCGCTACCGTCGGGGAGGTGGAACTGATCGATGCCCTGCGAACCACCGGCGCGGTCCGCGACTACCTCGACCGACCGGTGGCCGACGAGACCCTCCTGCGCCTGCTGGACACGGCCAGGTTCGCCCCGAACGGTGGCAACCGGCAGGCGTGGCGGGTGGTGGTGGTGAAGGACCCGGCCCTGCGCCGGTCGCTCCGGGACGCCTACCTCCCCGGATGGTACGAGTACCTGGCCCAGGTGACGGCCGGGCTCACCCCCTGGGCGGTGGTGACCGACCGTGAGCAGGAGGCCCGGGCCCTCGACGCCGCCCCCCTCATCGCCCGGGACGCCGCCGACGGTCCGGGTGGCTTCGCCGAGCACTTCGACCAGGTGCCGGCCATGCTGGTGCTGTTGGCCGACCTGTCCCGGCTGGCTACTGTGGACCGCGACGCCGACCACTACACGCTGGTGGGAGGCGCCTCGATCTACCCGTTCGCCTGGAGCATCCTCCTGGCTGCCCGGGCCGAGGGCCTGGCCGGGGTGATGACCACCATGGTGGTCAGGGAGGAGGCGTCGGTCAAACGGCTGCTCGGAGTACCCGACACGGTCACCGTGGCCGGCGTGCTCGCGCTCGGGTACCCGGTCCACCAGCCGACCCGGCTCCGCCGGGAGCCGGTCGGGTCCTTCGCCTCGGTGGACCGCTTCGACGGGCCGCCACTGAGGGCGGGGTGAAGGTCCGCATCGGCGTGGGCGTGGGGGCGTCCCCGCTGGGGGAGCCCGCGGAGTTCGGCCGACTGGTCGACGACCTCGAGGGGCTCGGCTTCGACTCACTTTGGATGCCCGAGGTGCTCACCGCCCCCACGCTCGATCCGTTGGCCGCACTGGCCTTCGCCGCCGCCCGTAGCTCCCACCTCAAATTGGGCACCACCCTGCTGCTGCCCGGGAGGAACCCGGTCCGGCTGGCCAAGCAGCTGGCCACGCTCGACGTGCTGTCCGGCGGTCGGCTGCTCGCCACGTGCGTGCCCGGGCTCCCCCGGCAGCCCGAGTCGGGAGCGGTCGGTGTGGCCGGGGCCGACAAGGGACGTCTGATGGACGAGGTGATCCCGCTCTTGCGTCGTCTGTGGGCAGGGGACCTGGTGACCCACCACGGCGAGGCGGCCGACTTCACCGACGTCACGCTCTCGCCGCTGCCCGTCCAGCAGCCCCTCGAGGTGTGGACCGGCGGCATGGTGCCGGCGGCCCTCCGGCGCTGTGGGCGCTTCGCTGACGGTTGGCTCCCGTCTGCGTGCACTCCCGTGGAGGCGGCGGCCGGCCGGCTCGTCATCGACGAGACGGCCTCGGAGGCCGGCCGTGCCATCAGCCCGGAGCACTTCGGGGTGTCACTGGCCTACGCGTCCCGGCCTCTCGACGCCAAGGTGCTGCGGGCGCTGTCCGGCTCCCGTCGGGGGCTCGACCCGGTCGAGGTCGTCCCGGTGGGGCTCGACGGGCTTCGCACGATGCTGGAGCGCTTCCTCGAGGTCGGGTTCTCGAAGTTCGTGGTCCGGCCCCTCGAGCAGCCCGGCTCTTGGCGAGCCGAGCTGGAAGCCCTGGCCGAGGCCGTTCTCGACCTCCAGACATGACCCGGAGCCGCCCCCTCGAGCTCGAGTTCACGACGGCCGGCGATCCCGAGCTGATCGGCCACATGGCCGCGGTGCAGGCCTCCGGCACCGGTTGGATCAACGTGGAGCCGATCATCGACGAGGAGCACGAGCCTCCCGGGCCCGGCCCGTTCGCCTTTCTGGGTGGCTCGACCCACAAGGTGCCCACCGCCACCTGGATGCCGGGCAAGCGCCAATCGGCGGGGGCCACCAAGCCGACCACCGTCGGGCTGCAGCACGCGGCCGGTCCTCACCTGGCCTGGAAGCTCCGAGACCTCGGCCTGCCCGTTCCCGACGGGTGGCGGATCACCCAGGACCATCCGAGGAGAGGCCTGGTGGCGCTGGTCCCGGCCGATGCCGACAACGCGGCGGTCATGGGCTGGCTGCTGCAGGCGGCCACCGCAGCCTGCACCGTGCCGTCGACCGGCCGGTGGCGGGCATCCGTGCACGCCGGGTTGGCGTAGGGTCGCCTGGGGCGGGATGCCGCGTTCCCGCCGGCCCGAGGGAGGAGTCGCCATGGTGAAGGAGTTCAAGGAGTTTCTATTGCGGGGAAACCTGCTCGACCTGGCGGTGGCCGTGGTCATCGGCGTGGCGTTCACCGCAGTGGTCAACGCCTTCGTCAACAGTCTGGTCACGCCGCTGATCAAGGCCGTCTTCGGAGGCGCCACGCAGTTCGCCGGCCTCTCCTTCACCGTCCACGGCTCGAAGTTCGCCTACGGCTTGTTCCTCAACGCGCTGCTCTCGTTCGTGATCATCGCCGCGGTGATCTTCTTCGTGGTGATCAAGCCGGTCAACAGCCTGATGGACCGCCTGGGGATGACCCCCAAGGAGGACCCGATGTGCGAGTGCCCCGAGTGCCTGAGCAAGGTGCCCGAGGCGGCGACCCGGTGTGCCTACTGCACGTCCCAACTGACGCCGACCGGCGCCGGCGACTGAGCCAGCACCGACTCGGACACTGCCTCGGCAAGACCCGACGGGGTGGTGGGCGAGTCGCGGTGAACCCGGCCGGGTACCGACCGCCACACCACGGCGGCCACCACCAACCCGACCGTGACCACGGCGGCCACCGAGACGAACGGCAACCAGGCGGCCACGGCGAAGGCGGCGCCGGCGACGGCCGCCGACAGGGCGGTGGAGGCCGTCTGGCTGGTGGCGAACATCCCCTGGACGCGACCCACCTCGGTGGCGGCCGACCCCTGGGTCAGCAGCGACTGCACGGCCGGCATGGCTGCGGCGAACCCGAGGGCCTCGGAGGCGCCCAGCAGCACCAGCAGCGGCACGTTGTGGATGAACGGATAGGACGCGCACAGGACGGTCGAGGCACCGAGGCCGGCCAGCACCAGGGCCCGCCGGTCCATGTGGTCGGCCAGCCAGCCACTGGGCTTGGCCACCAGGACGAACGGCACCGCGAACAGCGTCCAGGAGATGCCGATCTCGAGCCCGGACGCGCCCCGGGCCAGCAGCAGGAGCGTCCAGCAGATGTCGTAGACGCCACTGGTGAGTCCGAGCGCCGCCCCGCACACCAGCGCGCCGGTCATCGAGGCGGTGATCCGAACCCGCTCGAGGGGGACCATCGTCCCGTCCGACCGGGTCCGGGCGGCCCGTTCCCGGACGTGGCCCTGCGGTTCGCGGAGGAGGAGGGCCGGGACGCAGGCGCCGAGGGACAAGAGGCCCGAGGCCAGGAACATGGCCCACATGTACCGGACGCCTACGATGCTCCCGACCAGGGGGCCGACGGCCATCCCGGCCAGCTCGCCCCCGTAGATGGCGGCGAAGGCCCGGCCCCGGCCCTGCAGTGCCACCGAGCCGGACACCATGGCCAGGGCGGCCACGGTGGCCGCCCCGGCGCCGATCCCCTGGAGGGACCGCAGGGCGACGGCGGCGTAGGCGTCGATGGGTAGGAGGAACGAGAAGCTGGCGACCCCGTAGGTCACCAGGCCGGCGATGAGCACGGGACGGCGTCCCACCCGGTCGGCCAGCCGCCCGATGGGGTACTGGGAGATGACGCCGGCGGCGAAGAACGAGGCCATGACCACCCCGGCCAGGGCGTCGGTGCCCCCGAGGTGGCGGATGTAGACCGGCAGCATGGGCACGATGGCCGTGGCGCCCATCCACTGCAGGAACACGGTCAAGGTAAGGGTGTGGATGAGCCGAGTGGAACGGTCGGCCCCGACCCCGGCCCCGGCCCCGACCGGTGCGAGGTCGAGGGTCATGACGGGCTCCGGGTCAGCCGCTCGAGCTCGCGTCCCAGCGTCTCCCGCAAGGTGGGCGGGGGCGGCGCCAGACCGAACAGGTCGCACATCCACAGCCCGTCGCAGGCGAGGCGCACCACGATCGCCGAGGTGGGGTCCAGTCCGTCCTCCTCGATGCGGGACTGCCAACGGTCGGCCGCCAGCTGGAGCGGGACCAGCAACGCCGGTTCGGCGGCGGCGGCGGCGATCAGCGCGGCACCGAGACGGTCCTCCCGGTCGGGCCGGGGGGCGGTCGGCGCCATGGTGGCCCGGATGTAGGCCCTGGCGAAGCTGCCCGGGCCGGCGTCGCCGGCCAGCTGGCACTCGATGTCCCGGTCGAACTCCTCGATGATCTTGTCGACCATGCCGGCCACCAGGGCGTCGCGGGTGGGGAAGTGGTAGAGCACGCCGCCCTTGCTCAACCCGGCCTCGGCCGCGGCCGCGTCCAGGGTCAGCCGGGCCACGCCGTCCCGCAGCACCACCTCCTCGGCCGCGTCGACGATCCGCTGCTTGGTGTCGCTCCCGGCCCGGGCCGGTGTCGCCGTGCCTCGGTCCATGCCGGGAGTATACCGTCCGGACGGTACAGTGCCGGACCTCACGCGTGCCCGCTGCCGGGGTGGACCGGTCCGGCGCCAGGGTCGAGCCGCATGGTCCAATGGGTGCCGTGCCGACGCCGTACGACCCCGGGGCGCTCACCGCGTTGCTCGCCGGTGCCGGGTTCGTCGCCGCCGAGGAGGAGGCGGCCGAGCTCCTGGCGTCGGCCGCCGGCGATACCGAGCTCCTCGACTCGCTGGTGGGTCGGCGGCTGACGGGCGAGCCGCTGGCCTGGATCTCCGGGACCGCCCGGTTCTGCGGCGTGGAGGTCCGGATCGATCCCGGCGTCTACGTCCCGCGCTGGCAGAGCGAACCGCTGGCCCGGCGCGCCGTCCTGCGCCTGCCGGCGACCGGGGTGGCGGTCGATCTCTGCACCGGGTCCGGAGCCATAGCCAAGGTGCTCCTGGCGGCGCGCCCGGGCGCCCGCGTGGTGGCGACCGACGTCGACGAGCGCGCTGCCGCCTGCGCCACGGCGAACGGCGTGGAGGCCCATCGCGGCGACCTGTTCGACCCCGTGCCGCGCTCGCTCGAGGGACGTGTCGACGTGGTGGTGGCCGTCGTGCCGTACGTGCCGACACCGGCACTCCCGCTGCTGCCCCGTGACACCTTGGCGTTCGAGTCTCGGCTGTCCCACGACGGTGGCCACGACGGAACCGACGTCCTTCGCCGCGTCCTGGTCGAGAGCCGGCGATTCCTCCGGCGCGGCGGTGGGGTCCTGCTCGAGCTCGGTGGCCGGCAGGCCCAGGCGCTCGACGAGGACCTCGGGCGCCTGGGCTACACCGACGTCACCGTGCTGGCCGACGACGACGGTGACGTCCGTGGCATCGAGGCCATCTGGGGAGCGGACGGCTGACCGGTGCTCGGGACGGGCGTCGGCGCGGCCGGGGCGAGCTCACTCCCGGTCCATCCGGTTGCCCAGGTGCCAGCCACCGCAGAGGCCACAGCGATACGGGTCGAGGTCGGCACCGGCCTCGAGCCGTAGCCGGAGCGAGGACCGGTTGGCCTCGTCCTCGGATTCGAACCGCGCCTTGGGCCGGCCGTCGGCCCGCCAGTGTTCCCGCGCCAAGCCTGGCGCCGGTGCCACCGAGCCGGGGCGCGACCGCTTTCTCCCCCTGCGGGCCTTGGCCACCTCGCGGCCCTGGCCCGCTACTCGGTGTAGACCGGCGGGCGCTTCTCCTTGAAGGCGGCGGTGGCCTCCTGGAGATTGCCGGTGTGGCCGGCGAGCAGCTGGGTACGGTTCTCGAGGTCGACGGCCGCCCGCAGGCTTCCCACCTCCAGCGACGACCACAGGGTGTCCTTGGTGAGGGCCAGACCGAACGGGCTGAAGGCACACATGCCCTCTGCCATCCCGGTGGCCAGGTCGAGGACCTCGTCGTCGGGGACCACCCGCGACACCAGACCGATCCGTAGCGCCTCGTCGGCGTCGACCCGCCTGCCGGTCAACAGGATCTCCGACGAGTGGGAGGTCCCGACCGCCCGCGGCAGCAGCCAACTCACACCCAGCTCGGTCCCGCTCAACCCGTTGCTGATCCCGGCGCCGCAGAACACCGCCGACTGCCCGGCCAGGCGGATGTCCGCCCCGAGCGACAGGCACATCCCGCCACCGTAGGCAGGCCCCCTGATGGCGGCGATGACCGGCTGGGGAAGGCCCCGGAGTGCCGGCACGATGCCGCCCATGTACTCCATGGCCCGCATGCCCAGCCGGTGGCGGCCCAGGTCCTCGGTGCCCGGGGGCAGTCCCGCGTGCTCGAGCTCGAGCCCCGAGCAGAACGCCCGCCCGCGTCCGGTGAGCACCATCATCCGGCAGGAGTTGTCGTTGCCGACCTCCTCGAGGGCGCAGTAGAGATCGGCCACCAGGGCGAAGGAGAGGGAGTTGAGCCGGGACGGGTTGTCCAGGGTCACCACCCGCACGTGGGGTGACGCGGAGTCGATGGAGACGAGTGCCATGGTGCCAGCCTCACCGAACCGGGCGTCCTGCGCCACTCGTCCCCTCGGTTGGGCCATCATCGGGGGGTGCCGTTGGAACCGTTCAGCGCGTTCGAGCCCTACGGCGGCGACCGGCCCCCCGACCTGCTCGTCGGGCATCTGCTCGTCGCCACCCCCCGGCTGGCCGACTCCAACTTCGCGCGCCGGGTGGTCCTGGTACTCGACCACGGGGAACACGGCGCCCTCGGTGTGGTCATCGACCGGCCCGGTGGCGTGCCGGTCGGCGAGCTCCTGCCCCAGTGGCAGGCACTGGCCTCCCCTCCGGCCGAGCTGTTCACCGGGGGCCCGGTGGCCCGCAACGCCCTGATCGGGCTGGTCCGGCTGGCATCGCGCGAGACGGCGGCCGGTGCGCCCGGGACGGAGTTGGCCGGATGGCGGCTCCTGGTCGATGCCGACCGCCCGGTGGGGATCGTGGACCTGGGCGCCGACCCGTCGTCCATGGAAGGTGCGATCGTCGGTGCCCGCCTGTTCTCGGGCTACGCCGGCTGGGACTCCTGGCAGCTCGAGGAGGAGATCGCCGAAGGGTCGTGGTACGTCATCCCGGCCGCCGCCCGCGATCCGATCTCCGCCGATCCCGAGGGCCTGTGGCGCCGGGTCCTGAAACGCCAGGGTGGCGCGCTGGCGGTGGTGGCCGGCTTCCCGCCGGACCCGGCCATGAACTGACAGGGAGGTACCATCTCGGCGTGCGAGTGGGAGCGGGTCGACCGTCGGTGCGCCTGCTGACCGCGGCCGACGTGCCGTCGGCCGCCGACATGCTGGTGCGGGCGTTCGACGACGACCCGGTGGCCAACTTCATGTTCGCCGGTGACCGCCGCCGCCGCATGGGCCTCCACTCGTTCTTCACCTCCCAGATCCGCCGTCAGTACCTGGCGGGCGGCCACGTCTACACGACCGGCGACCGCACCGGGGTGGCGGTGTGGGGAGCGCCGGACCGGGTCCGGCACGGGGTGCTGGAGCTGGTCCAGCTGCTGCCGACGGCGCCGTTCCTGGTCAGCGGCCACGCGGCCCGGGCGCTCCGGATGTTGTTCGAGGTGGACTCCCTCCATCCGAAGGAGCCCCACTGGTACCTGGCCACCCTGGGCACCGACCCGGACCACCAGGGCCGGGGGACCGGGTCCGGCCTCCTCGAGTCCGTGCTGGCCCGGGTGGACGACGAGGGCATGCCCGCCTATCTCGAGTCGTCCAAGGAGCGCAACGTGCCCTTCTACGCCCGCTTCGGGTTCGAGGTCGTCGAGGAGTTCCGCTCCTCGCTCGGCAGCCCGCCCATCTGGAGGATGTGGCGCGAGCCGCGGGTCCCCTCGGCCTGAGGTCGACCGGTCGGCGCCCCGGTCCTCAGTCGTCGACGTGCACGCCCTCGGGCCGGTCCTCGGGAAGGGCGACCACCGCCCTGAGCAGCTCGAGCAGGGCGCGGGTGGGCGCCGAGGGCAGGCCCCGGCTCCGTTGGGCCACCCCGACCCGGCGCCTCGGCAGGCCCTCGATGGCCACCGGGTGGAACTGCGTGCGGAGGAAGGACGGGATGGCGGTGGCCGGCAGGATGGCCGGGCCGTACCCCTCGAAGGTGAGCGAGGCGATGAGGCGGAGGCCGTCGATCTCGGCGGCGGGGAGCAGGGTGATGCCGAGCGGCCGGGTCACCGCGTCGAGCTCGTCCCGGAAGGCGGTCCCGGGCAGGGGGAGGAGGAGCTCCATCTCGGCCAGGTCCTCCAGGGGGACGGGCCGAGATGGCAAGGCCATGGCGTGGCCGTCCGGCACCACCAGGACGAGGTCCTCCTCGAACAGCCCTCGGGCCACCAGGTCGTGTCCCGTCAGGGGCAGGTGGAGGACCGCCAGGTCGAGCTGGCCGCTGGCCAGCTGGGGCTCGAGGCTGGTGGTCGTGCCCTCCACCACCACCAGCCGCAGCTTGGGATGGCGCTTACGGGCCACGTCCATCAGTCGGGGCACCAGCCAGCGGGCGGTGGTCCCGATCATCCCCACCCGGACCGTGCCGGTCACCTCGTCCTTGCAGGCGGCGACGTCGGACACCAGGGCGTCGAGCTCGGACAGGATCCGCCGCGCCCGGGCCACCACCACCGTCCCCTCCTCGGTCAGGCGTCCGTCGGCCCGATCGATCAGCGGTGTGCCCAGCTCCCGCTCGAGGCGGGCCACGTGGGCCGAGATGTTGGACTGCACGGTATTGAGGTGCTCGGCCGCCGCCGAGAACGTGCCGTGGTCGCTGATGGCTGTCAGGGCCTGGAGGTGTCGAAGTTCCATCGCTCAAGACGATAGCACATATCAAAATAAGCTGCTTGACTGATTGCTCGCGACCGTTATACGATATTTGCAGACCACAGGATCTAAGGAATCCCCCTCCTATCCTTGTTGAGTCAGTGCAAAGGGACCACCTTCCCCCCCTGGTGGTCCCTTTGCCGCGTTCGGGGGGCGATGCGACGGGTCCGGGCCGGGGCTACCGGCCCCGGTACCCCGGCGGTAGCGTGAGGGCATGCCCGATCCCCGCGGTGCCGTCTTCGTCGATCTCGACCGCACGCTCATCCGCTCGGCCAGCGGACCCGTCTTCCACGAGGCCATGGAGGCCGAGGGGGTGCTGCCCCCGGGGCGCCACCTGCCCGGCGACCGGATGATGTACCGCTTCTACAATCAGTTCGGCGAGTCGGTGCCGTTCATCGGACTGGCCAGGGCCGCGGCCCGGGTGATGCGGGGCCGTCCGGCGGACGCCGCCCGTCGGGCCGGCAAGCGGGCGGTCGAGCCCCTGGTCGATCTGGTCCAGCCCTGGGCGATGGAGGTCCTGGCGGCCCACCGGTCCGAGGGACGGTCGATGGTGCTGGCCACCACCTCTCCGATGGACCTGGTCCGGCCTCTGGCCGACGCCCTCGGGTTCGACGACGTGATCGCCACCCGCTACCGCGAGGTCGACGGCCGCTACACCGGACGACTGGACGGGGGGTTCGTCTGGGGGATCGGCAAGCGGGCGGCCGCCGGCCAGTGGGCGGCCGACAACGGGATCAGCCTGGCCGAGTCGCACGCCTACTCGGACAGCGTGTTCGACCTGCCCCTCTTCCACGCCGTCGGGACGCCCCACCCGGTCAATGCCGACCCCCGGCTCACCGCGGTGGCGTTGGCCGCCCGGTGGCCGCTCGAGTACTGGGACCGCGCCCCGGGGGTCCCCTCGGTCGTCGGCTTGGAGCCCTACCACCTCGTGCGCCCGTTCTTCCGGCCCGAGTCCTTCCCCTACGCCCGGTTCGCCGTCCGGGGAGTGGAGCACATCCCGGCCAGCGGCCCGGTGCTGCTGGTTTCCAACCACCGGAGCTACTTCGACGTCGTCGCCATCGGGCTGGTGGCCGCCCGGCTGGGCCGCCCGGTGCGCTTCCTCGCCAAACAGGAGGTGTTCGACGCCCCCGTCGTGGGGCGGCTGGCCCGCGCCCTCGGGGGGATCCCCGTGGACCGGGGCAATGCGACCTCCGACCCGATGAGACAGGCGGCGGCGGCGCTGCGGGCCGGGGAGGTCGTGATCGTCCTCCCGCAGGGCACGATCCCGCGCGGCGCCGACTTCTTCGATCCGGTGCTGCACGGGCGGACCGGCGCCGCCCGGCTGGCAGCCGAGACCGGCGCGCCGGTCGTCCCCATGGCGGTGTGGGGGACCGAACGGGTCTGGCCCCGCTCGGCCAAGATCCCGAACATGACCGCCATCGCCCATCCACCCAAGGTGACCGTCTCCGTCGGGCGCCCGGTCGGCCTGGGCCTGACCGATGCCGTCGCCGACACCGCAACACTGATGGGGGCCATCGTCGACCTGCTGCCGGCCGAGGCCCGCGTGGCCCACGTCCCCACCGAGCAGGAACTGTCCCGCACCCGACCCTCGGCGTGACCGTCTCCCACCGCCCGCCCTCGGCCCTCCCGGTCCGGGCCTCCGCCGCGGTGGAAGCGCTCCGTTTCACCAACTGGCTGTCACGGTCGCTCGGGCGGGGGAGCGGCACGGTGGCCGGAGGCCGGGTCGGCCTGGCTCTTGACCCGGGCCTGCTGGCCACCCTGGCCCAGGGGAAGCGGGTGGCCCTGGTCAGCGGGACCAACGGGAAGACCACCACCACCCGGATGCTTGCCGCCGCGGTGACCGAGGGGGGCGGGCCCCCGGTGGCCTCCAACGACACCGGGGCCAACATGCCGGCCGGGCACGTGGCCGCCCTGGTCGGGACCCCGGAGGCGGCCACAGCCGTCCTCGAGGTCGACGAGGGGTACCTGGGCGCGCTCGTCGAGGAGACCCGTCCCCGGGTGGTGGTCCTCCTCAACCTGTCGCGCGACCAACTGGACAGGATCTCGGAGGTGCGGATGCTGGCCGACCGGTGGCGCACCGCCCTCGGCCGTCTCCCGGCCACCGGGGAGGTGGACGGCACCGTGGTCGTGGCCAACGCCGACGACCCCATGGTGGCCCACGCCGCCCTGGCCGCGCCCGACGTGCGGTGGATCGGCGTCGGGCAGGTGTGGCGCAACGACGCGGTCGGGTGCCCGGCGTGCGGGGGCCGTATCCGGTTCGCCTCCGGTGGGGGCTGGGGCTGCGACGGGTGCGCGTTCGCCCGTCCCCGCTGCGATGCCTGGCTCGAGGGTGCCGTACTGGTGACCTCCGACGGCTCCCGTCGCTCGGTCGAACCCCTGCTGCCGGGCCAGTTCAACCGGGCCAACGCGGCCATGGCGGCCATGGCCGCCATCGAGTTGACCGACGGCGGGCGGCCGGCGGGCGCCCCGGTCCCCCTCGACACCGCGCTCGCCCGGGTGGCCGCGGTCGACCAGGTGGCCGGTCGGTTCGCCGCCACCCACCGGCACGGACGGACGGTGCGCCTCCTGTTGGCCAAGAACCCCGCCGGATGGACCGCCATCTTCGACCTGCTCGACGAGTCACCCTCCGTCCAACCGGTGGTCCTCTCGATCAACGCCCGGGTGGCCGACGGCTTCGACACCAGCTGGCTCTGGGACGTCCCCTTCGAGCGACTGGCCGCCCGACCGGTGGTCGCCACCGGTGACCGGAGGCTCGACCTGGCGGTGCGTCTCCGCTATGCCGGGGTGGACTGCGAGGTCGTGGACGACCCGCTGGCCGCCCTCGACCGGGCCGTCGACCGGGTCGGGCCGGACGGGCCGGAAGCGGTGGCCGTCGACTTCCTGGGCAACTACACCGCCTTCGCCGATCTCCGGAGACGGCTGTGAGCAGCCGCGGCGCCGCCAGCACCCTCACGATCGCCGTGGTCTACCCCGACCTCCTCGGCACCTACGGCGACGGGGGCAACGGGCTGGTCCTGGCCCGGCGGGCCGCCTGGCGTGGGATCGACGCCCAGCTGGTCCAGGCCGAGTCGGACCGGCCGCTGCCCACCGCCGACATCTACTGCGTGGGCGGTGGCGAAGACGGACCGCAGGTCCGGGCGGCAGCCGCCCTCCGGGAGGACGGCACGCTGTCCCGCGCCGCCGACCGGGGGGCGGTCGTGCTCGGTGTCTGCGCCGGCTACCAGGTGCTCGGCCGCCGTTTCCCTGACGGCGCCGGCCGACCCCAGGAGGGCCTCGGGCTGCTCGACGTCACCACGGAGAAGGGCACGGGCCGCCGCGCCGTCGGTGAACTGGTGGCGGCGGTCACGGCGGAGGCACCCCGGCTCCCCGGGGGGGCGGCTCTCCCGGCGCTCACCGGGTTCGAGAACCACGGTGGGGTAACCACGGTCGGGCCGGGGTCGCTCCCGCTGGCCCGGGTGGTCCGGGGCGTGGGCAACGGCGGCGGGGACGGCACCGAGGGTGCCTGGTCCGGTCGCGTGGTGGGGAGCTACCTGCACGGTCCCCTGCTGGCGCGCAATACCGCACTGGCCGACCTGCTGCTGGGATGGGCGGTCTCCGCTCCGGACGCCGAGGCGGCGCTCGACCCATTGGACGACACCGAGGAGCTCGCCCTGCGGGCCGAGCGCCTCGCCGCGGCCGAGGGCGCCGGGCGGTCGCGGCTGGCGCTACTGCTCCACCGCCGCCGGGTCTGACCCCGTCGGCGCCGGGCCGGTATCGCCACCGTCGCGCTCGCCGCTCCACAGCCGGCTCGGCCACCACCACGCCGGCCCGGTGTCCATCACCAGGGCCGGCACCATCACCGACCGAACGAGGAACGTGTCGAGCAGGACGCCGAAGGCCACGATGAAGCCGATCTCGGCCAGCGTGACCAGCGGCAGCACCCCGAGCACGGCGAACGTCCCGGCCAGAATGAGCCCGGCCGAGGTGATCACCCCGCCGGTGGCCGACAGGCCGCGTCGGGTGCCCTCCCTCGTGCCGTTCCGCACGGCCTCCTCGCGCACTCGGGCCATGAGGAAGATGTTGTAGTCGCACCCGAGGGCCACGAGGAAGATGAAGCCGAACAGGGGGAGGCTCGGGCTGGTGGCGGCGAAGCCGAACACCGACGTGTTGGCCACCGCAGCCACCCCGAGCGAGGCGAGGTAGGAGAGCAGCACCGACAGCATCAGGATGAACGGCCCGAGGATCGCCCGCAGAAGTACCATCAGGACGACCAGCACCACCAGCAGCACCAGGGGGATGATCACCTTCTCGTCGTGGACGGTGGCCTGGCGGACGTCGAGGTCGACGGCGCTGGCCCCGCCCACCAGCGCGTGAGGGCCCACCTCGGTGGCCAGCCGGCTCCGCAGCTCGTTGATGGTGGCGTCGGCCGCCGGGGTGGAGTCGGCCGCCGTCCCGACGGCCACCACCTGGGCCAGGTCCCCGGAGACCTGGGGTGGGAGGACGGTGGCGATGCCGTGCACCGAGGAGGCGATGCGCTCGGCGGTCGCCGCCTGGTCGGCCGGGACCACGATGAGGAGGGGGGCGGTGACCCCCGAGGGGAACCCCCGCTCGACGAGGGACTGTCCCGCCACCGAGTCGACAGTCTTGGTGAATCCCTCGGCGTTGGTGAGGTTGGTGTCGAGGTGGAGCAGCCCGAGGGCCATCACGCCGAGGAGGAGGACACTGAGCAGCCAGACCGGCCGGGCATGGTCGGTGATGAACCGACCGACCCCGACCCACAGCGGCTTGGAGGTCACCGTGTGGCTGGCGTCGACGGCCGGGTCGTAGCGGGGGACGAAGGGCCAGAACACGCCCCGGCCCACGATGAGGAGGAGCATGGGCAGCGCCGTCAGCATGGCGAAGACCACCACCACCACGCCGATGGCGCAGACCGGCCCGAGACCCTTGTCGGAATTGAGCGACGCGGTGAGCAGGCAGAGCAGGCTGAGTGTCACCGTGCCCCCGGACGCCAGGATGGTCGGTCCCACCCGCCGCAGGGTGGCCGCCATGGCCTCGTGCCGGTCCTCGTAGCGGACCAGCTCCTCGCGGTAGCGGGCCACGATCAGCAGGGCGTAATCGGTGCCCACGCCGAAGATCAGGACGGTCAGGATCCCCGCGCTCTGCCCGTTCACAGTCAGCCCGTGCCGGGCCAGCTCGTAGATCAGCGCCTCGGCGGCCTGGTAGGCGAGGCCCACCGACACCAGGGGCAGCAGCCAGAGGAACGGGCTGCGGTAGATGATCAGCAGCAGGACGGCGACGAGCAGCCCGGCGGCCAGCAACAACGTACCGTCCAGCCCCTTGAACGCACCGACCGAGTCCACCAGGGAGGCGGCCTGACCGGTCACCTTCACGTCGAGCCCCCCCGAGCCCTCACCGACCACCGATCGGATGTGCCCGACGGCGTCGGTGACCGGGTCGATGTCGGCCGTGGCCGAGAGGGGGACGGAGAAGTACGCGGTGGCCCGATCGGAGGAGAACACGGTGACCCCAGCGGGCTGCTGGCCGGCGGCCCGGTCGGGGGCGGTGTCCACCTTCTGGCGGTCGGCCTCGACGGTGGCCAGGTCGGCGGCGGTCAGCCCTCCGGGCCGGGCGTAGACGACGGTGGCCGACTGGGTCCTGCCGCCGGGGAACCGCGAGGAGAGGTTCTGGACCAGTGTGGACTGGGCCGCCGGCGGGAGGAAGGAGATGGCGGTGTTCTTCTCGACGGACATCAGCTTGTTGGCCACGCCCCCGGCCAGTCCCAGGATGACCACCCAGACCACCAGGACGAGGAACTTGGTCCGCCTACCGCAGATGAAGCCGATCACGCAGGATGTCCTTTCCAATGGGCGCGGCACGTCCGACGGGTGCCGCACGCGGTGCCCGCGCACGGCCGTCCTGTTCGGCCGTCCCGATCACCTGCCCCGCTCCGGCCAGTCGACCCCTGGCTCGCCGTCCCTGCGGTCGGGGGCGGAGGGCAGCGCCCACGAGCGGCGCCAGGGCGCGGCCTGCGGCCCCTGGAGGGGCGGGGTGTCCCCCTGGGCCGCCCGCCGTCGGGCCGTCCACCAGTCCGAGCCGGACTCGTCGGCCATGGTGGCCACTGCCCGCTCGATGCGGGCGGCGAAGCGACGGGCGTCCTCGCCGCCGTCCGGCCACAAGGGGGTACCGAAGGTGACTGTGGTCCGGGTCCGCCGGATCCCCCGCCTCCCCTTGGGCAGCAGGTGGCGGGTGCCGTCGAGGTGGACCGGGACCACGGGACGGCCGGTGCGGGCGGCCAGGTAGGCGGCACCGCCGCGGAAGGTCTGGGCCCAGCCGTCCGGAGACCGACCGCCCTCGGGGTAGATGACCAGGTTCCACTGGTCGGCGAGGAGCTCGGCGGCCAGGTCGGCCGACCGGCGGTTGACCTTGGTCCGCTCGATGGGGATGGCGGCGAGGAAGAACGACCAGGCGTCCGCTTTCCACCGCCGGTCGAAGAAGTAGTCGGCTGCCGCCGCCACCACCGTGCGGTGGCGGAAGCGCAGCGGGAGGCAGCTCAGCAGCAGAGGGGTGTCGACGTGGCTGGTGTGGTTGGCGGCGAAGATCACCGGTGGCTCGAGCCCCACCAGGCCCTCGTCTCCGCGCACGAGGGGCGAGGCGAGGATGCGGGCCACCGGCCGTGTGATGTTGTCGAGGACCACCGCCCGGGCCAGACGAACCGGGTACCGGCGGGACCAGGCGGTGTCGTAGTGGACGCCGAGCTCTGGCTCGGGTGCCGGGCGGGGCACCGACTCCGGCCAGCTGGGGGCGGTCAACGGGAACCGGGCCCGACCGGCCCGCGCTGCCAGTCCAGTCGGGGAGAGCCGCCGGAGCGGTCCCCCGGTGCCCGGGGGCCCATCCGTACCCAGGGCGGCGTCGTTGCGCACCCCTCGGGCCGGGCGAAGAGAGCCGGAGGAGCCGTTCCGAGCTGTCACCGGACGTCCGCCATCAGGATCGGGGGCGCGTGGAGGTGGGTGAGGGACGGGGAGGGGCCGACCACGTCCCGGGCCATCTCCAGGGCGTCCTCCAGGGTGGAGGCCACCCGGAACCCGAGGCGGTGCACGGCGGCCGGGTCCCCGCCGACGATGACCACCCCGCCAAGGTGCTGCAGGGCGTGGGCGCACCAGTACCACATGTAGAACGGATGGACTCCGTGGTAGGCGTGCCCGGTGCGGTAGAGGTGGATGTACCAGGGGTCGGTGGCGAACGGCTCCTCGTAGCGGTCCGCCACCTCGATCGGGTCAGTGGTCTCGCTCAGGACCTGCTCGAAGAAGTCGATGTAGCTCGGGTGGTGGACCGGGTTGAACTCCCAGGGCGTGGGGTGGGTCATGATCAGCACCCCGCCCTCCCGCACCAGCGGTTTGCCCCGGTACATGTTGAACAGGTACCCGAGCCCCAGGCAGGCCACCAGGATCGGGTTGAGGATGGAGTTCACGTTGTAGGGGCTGATGTAGGGGAGGCCCATGGTGAGGATGTCGGTCTGGCCCTCCACCACCACGCCCTGCTGCTCCCACACGTGGTCGGTGGTCAGCTTGTGGACGGCTTCGACCTCGCCGGCCTGCACCGAGGTCATCCGGTGGGGCGCTTTGACCGAGTGGAAGATCTGGCGGGCCATCCGGGGCGGCGTGCGGTCGAGGGCCTTGGAGGCGGCCAGATAGCCGAGACGGTCCTTCGTCTTCCACTCCCACTCACGTTTCTGGAGGAACCGGAAGGCGGGCGGGAAGGTGTTGTTGTTGAGGGTCGTCTCGATCTGGAACACGGTGACGCCGCTGTCGGCGATCAGCCGGCCCATCCGCCAGTTGGCCGAGTGCAGCTCGGAGCGGTGCTGGTCCATGAACGACCGGCTCTGCTGCATGGTCTGCGGGTTGTGGTGGTGGCGGAGGCTCTTGTAGCTGGCCAGACCGGTTGCCACGCTCTTGTGGCCCCCGTCCATGGCCACCAGGTTGATGTTCACGTAGACCAGCAGGTCGCTCTCCGCGGCCCGCCGATTGATCTCCACGTCCTCGCCCTGGTCGGTGAGGCCCAGGTGCACCAGGGCGTCGGGGTCCTCGGCGTCGTGCTGGGTGAGCAGGCCGTCGGGGGCGAAGGCGTCGTAGATGCGGTCCCCGATGGCGTGGCGCAACTCGGCTTCGGTCATCCGGCGGTGGAGGGCGAGGGCGACGATGAGGGCGACGTCGTCCACCCCGGCCTCGGCCGCCATGTCCAGTACCTGCTCGATGACCAGCTGGCGGATGTCGGGCCGCTCCATCGGCGGCAGCGGCAGCGAGATGTCGTCGAAGGCAATGGTCAGTTTCATTCCCGGCCGGAGGAGGGCGGGCAGGGGGTCACGGTCGCCCACCGGGTTGCGGAGGGCGGACCGGATGGCGGCCGCGGGGTCCTGCAGCGGGTCGATCGGCTCCGGGGCGTAGATGACCCTGCTGCCCTCGGGCAGTCGCTCGAGGCTGAAGCGCTCCCCGTGCCAGAAGAGGGTAGGCGGGGTGGATCGGTCGACGTCGAGCACGAATCCGGGCCTGGGGCTCATCGGGTGCTTCCTTTCCGGTTGCGAAGATCGAAGACCACCTTCACCGCGCCCCGCCGGCCGGCGGCGCCGGCGTGGGCGAGCGCCTCCTCGTAGCGCTCGAGCGGGTAGGCGGCTGAGACCAGTGAGCCGAGTCCGGCCTGGTCGACGAGGTCGATGGCCAGCTCGAAGCTACGACGGGGCCCGGGATCCGCGGTGGTCGACTCGACCCCGTAGGCGTAGGCCCCGACCAGCTGGAGCTCGCGGTGCCAGAGCGGGGCCAGGTCGACGGAGATCCTGCCGGGCATGCCGACCAGCACCACCCGCCCACGGGGCCGGACCATGGCGAGGGCCTGGGTGATCGACTCCGCCGTCCCCACGCAGTCGAAGACGACGTCGGCGCCCTCGGTCAGCCGTCCGGCCAGGACCAGCGAGCCGGCCTGGCGGCGCACCGCCCGGGCCAGTTGGTCGGGTGCCACCACCGCGTCGGCGCCCAGCGTCTCGGCCGTCTGTCGCTGGTGGGCGTGCTTGGCACCCACCATGACGGTGCAGGCGGCGGTCGGGCGCACCAGGTGGTGGAGCGCGGCGACGGTGGCCAGTCCGAGTGTGCCCGCCCCGATCACCGCCACCAGGTCGCCCCCGCCCACGCCGGCCGACAGCGCGGCGTGGACGGCGCAGGCGGTCGGCTCGACGATCACCCCGTCCTCGTCGGAGAACCCCTCGGGCACCCGGTGGAGCTGGGACGCGTGGGCGACGAGGCCCGCGGTGGACCACCCGCCACCGGTGCCGGCGCAGAAGCCGGTCTGCAGCCCGGGCTCGAGGTCACCGAAGGCGACGTTGCCGCACAGCCCGGTGTGGCCCGATCGGCACTGCGGGCAGAGGGGGTGGATGTGGCGGGGGGCGCATCCAAGTACCGGCTCGATGACGGCCCGGGTGCCCGGGGCGAGGATCCGGCCGGCGTGGTCGACCCCGCCGCGGTCGAGGACGCCGACCACCTCGTGGCCGGGAACGAACGGGAAGCTGACCAGGTCCTCGAAGTAGCGGGAGCTTCGCCCGTCGACCGTGGCCAGGTCGGAACCACAGATGCCGGAGAGCAGGGGTCGCAGATGGTGCCAACCCTCGCCGGGAGGGTCGGGAGGCCGGACGTCGAGCAGTTGGAGCGGACCGATGCCCGCACCCCGGCCGGAGCCCAGCAGGGACGCCATCCTGGAGGCGGCGAAGCGGGCCAGGTTCCGCTCGAAGACGAGGGCCTTCACCGGTCGGGAGCTCCGGCGGTGCGACGGACCGCCCCGGCCAGTGCGGCCGCGCTGGTCCGGCCGCGCCCCAGTGAGCCCCGTCGGTCGACCGGGCCGAGGGGCAGCAGCGGCTGGGCCCCGCCCTCGGCCTTGTGCCACTGCTCCACGTGCCAGCCCCGCCGGCGGGCGATGGCAGCCAGCTTGGCCTCGGGGTTGACCGCCACGGGGAATCCCACCGCCTCGAGCATCGGCAGGTCACTGGCCGAGTCGGCATAGGCCATCGACTCCTCGAGCTGGAGGCCCTCGGACTCGGCGTAGTCGGCCAGGACCAGGGCCCGGGCCTCGCCGATGGGTGGAAGCTCCTCGAGCCGGCCGGTGAACTTGCCGTCGACCTCGCCGAGGCGGGCGCAGACGATGTCGTCGAACAGGGGACGTAGGGGCTCGACCACCAGGTCGAGGGCACCAGTGATGAGGATGGTCCGGTGACCGAGGGCCCGGTGGCGGCGGACCCGGGCGATCCCGGCAGGGAAGGACTTGGCCAGCAGCAGGTGGTGGAAGAGCTCCCACCCGTCGTCCCGCAGGCGGTCGACGGGGGCTCCCTCGTAGCGCCGATAGAAGGAGCGGAGGAAGTCCCCGCGGTCCCGGCGGTCGAGAACGAGCAGGGCCGGCGCCTCCCGCATCAGGTCGGCGACGAAGGCGGCCCGCTCGGCCGGTGCCAGGTGGCGGGAGGCCAGCCAGGCGTAGGAGTCGACCACGTTGGAGGCGATGAGGGTGTTCTCGAGGTCGAAGGCGGCGAGGTGCCGGTCGGGGGAGAGGATCGCCTTGCGGGAGCGCTCGGACCGGCTGGGCTGGGCCGACCGGCCCGGGGTGGTGCGCACCCGGGCGTGGTCGATGATCGAGGGCAGGTGGATGTCCCGGACGTAGGTGTCCCAATCGACGGCGGCCGGGTCCAGGCAGAACACGGCGCGGTCGTCGTCGTCCATCCGCTCCCACAGGGCGAGGAGCCGGTCGACCCGGTACCGGGCCTCGGTCTCGGTGTAGGCGCCGTAGAGCTCGACGTAGCCCAGCGCCCGGTCGGCCAGCAGGTGCTGTTCCTCGAGCGCTGCCATCCATGCCGCCTGACGTCCCCTGATGGGCAGGGACCCGACCACCTTCTCGGCGAGGTCCATGGCCCGGCTGGCCCGGGAGAGCTGGCGTTGCACCCGCCCACGACCTGGGAAGGACCAGGCCGGCACCACGATGGGCTGGCCGTCGCTGTCGTAGAGGGGGTGCTCGGTGAACCACGACTGGACGAGCTCGACGAGTCGCCCGTAGCGGAAGGGGTTCCGGACCCCCGAGGCGACGTGGTAGACGGTCGGGCCCGGGTAGTCGGCCCCGGCGGCGGCGTCGAGGAGCGCCTCACCGGCCACCGCGATGATGGTGGCAACCACCAGGTCGACCGGGATCACGTCGGTCACCCCTTCGGGCACCCCGGGGAACTCCCGCAGCAGACCGCGTGCGTAGGACACGATGATCGGCTCGGCCATGCGGAAGCCCCGGATCCACCCGGGTCGCGGCTCGGCCAAGGCCGACTCGATGATCGATGGCCGGATGATGGTCATCGGGACCGAGTCGGCGAACTGGGAGACCAGGGCCCGTTCGCCGAGGGCCTTGGTGTACGGGTAGGCGTCGGGCCAACCCAGCGACTGGGCCCGGGCCTGGCCCACGGTGACCATCTGCTTCTTCACCCAGTCCTCGCGGAGGTGCTCGGCTCGCTCGGCCAGCAGGTGCAGGCCCGCCGCCCCCAGTTCGCCACGGGCGTCCTTGGTGAACCCGGCCAGACGCTCGGGCTGACGGGACGCCGCGTCGAGGTCGCCGCGCTGACGGCGGGCGGCGTCGACCTCCCTGCGCCAGTCCACCTCGACGCTGAACCGGTTGCCCCCGAGGAGCTCCTCCTTCGCCTCTCCCTGATGGGTGCCGGCCACGTAGGCGGTGGACACCGGAAGGAAGTGGACCGGTCCGGTCCGACCCTGCTCGTGGGCCCGCTGGCGGGCCGCGAGGACCGCTGCGGCGACCCGGGAGGGACCCAGCAGGTTGACCTCGACTGCAGCGTCCAGTGGGGAGTCGAAACTGACCGCCGCCGCCGAGTGCACCACGATGTCGCACTCCGACAGGAGCTGGCGGCCCTCGTCGTCGAGCCCCAGCCCGTCGGTGGCCACGTCGCCGCCCACGGCCGAGACCCGGGAGGCCACCTCGGCCTCGAACCGGTCGCCGTGCTGCTCGCGCAGCAGGTCGAAGCAGTCGTTCTTGAGGATCTCCCGGGTTGCCCGCTGCAGGGGCGTGGATCGACGGCCCGGACGGATGAGCAACACCACCCGGGAGTCGGGAACGCTCCGGAGGAGCCGCTCCACCAGCGCGGTGCCCAGGAACCCGGTGGCACCGGTGATGAAGAACTGCCTGCCGGCCAGGGCGTCGCGGACGCGGGTCACGCGATCTGTCTACCATATGGTAAGTGAGCGAGTCGAGCATCCACCAGACGGCGTCTCCCGGGCGGGACCGGAAGCGGCCGCGTGCGGTCCCGCCCGCCGCCCGCGCCGGGGGCGTGGGCAGCTATGCGATCAGCACCTCGGAGCGGATCCTCGACGCTGCCCTGGTGTCGTTCGCCACCCGCGGCTACGACGCGTCCTCGCTCGACGCGTTGGCCGTGGGACTCGACGTCCGCAAGCAGACCATCCTCTACTGGTTCCCGTCGAAGGAGGTCCTGCTCGAGGCGGTCATCGACCGGAGCGCCATCGAGCTGTCGACTGCCCTGGAGGACTCGTTGGCCACGGCGGGCACCGGCTGGGCCCGGGTGGAGGCAGTCGTCCGCTCGGTCTTCCGGTTGGCGGCACGGCGGCCGGAGCTGTTGGGCCTGGTGCGGGAGATGGGTCGTCTGGGCACGCCGGCCGCCAGCCGTCTGGTCACCGCCCTCGACCCGTTGGTACGCCGGGCCTCGGAGTTCCTCGAGACGGAGATGGATACCGGCCACATGAAACGCCATGAGCCCCGTCTGCTGCTGTTGGCCATCTACTCGACCGTGATCGGCATGCTCACCGAAGTCGAGGTGCTGCGGGCGTTCGGCGAGGAGCCGACGGCCCGGTCGCTGGTGCGGCGGCGGAACGAGATCCTCGAGCTGCTGCGGTCGGCGCTCCTCATCGAGCCGCAGTAGCGGTCGGCGCCGATCGGAGCCCGTCCTCAGTCGGAGGCCTTGGCCGCCTTTCGGTCGCGCCGTGACGGCTTGGGCGCCGGGGGTGGCGGCCGCTTGGGCGTATAGCGCTTGTTGGCCTCGGGCACGGCAGGGCCCTTGCTGCCGCCCTTGGTGGGCGCGGCGGTGCCGCCGGAACGGCGTGAGCCGCCCGACGCGGGCCGCGTGCCGTTCGATCGTGCCGTGGCGCCGCTGGCCCGGTCGGCCCGGAGTTGGGCCGAGGTCTCCTTTTGGACCTTGTACGACCGGTAGAGGAGCAGGCCGGCGAGCAGGAGGAAGGGCAGCCCCACTGCGAACGAGGAGCTGGAGAAAGCGAGGAAGGTGAAGAGGGAGACGAAGCCGACCAGTGCCCGCCGGCCGATCAGGGTGGAGCCGAGTAGGGCGGCTCCGGCCACCAGGCCGACGACCAGGGTGGTCTGCGGGGTGAACTGGCCCTTGGTCAGGTGGAAGTGCTTGTTGTCGGACTCGACGAAGTAGATCATCGTGCCGAGCAGGACAGCGGCTATCGCGGCGGCGATGGAGAAGCGCTTCTCCTGGGTGTCGAGGCGGTCGATCGACCACTTGGTGGGTCGTTTCGCACCGGGCTCCTGCGACGTCGACGCCGCGGCGGCACGGGCCCGTTCAGCCCACCCCGGCCTGCGTGCCGGTTCAGCGGCGTCCTGGGTGTCGTCGTCGTCGTCGTGGTCAACCGAGTGCCTGGCCATCAGCGCCAGGCTACCGGTACCGCAGGGTGGTACCGGGGCGGCCGGCACTGCCGGTCACCGCGTTACGAAGACCAGGCCCAACCCGCAATTGTCCTCGGGAGCGATCTCCCAGGGCTGTTCGGCGTCCCGATGGCCGCTCACCGCCAGGGGGGCCATGGCCGGTCGGGCACCCACCAGGTGACCGGGGTCCTCGACGGAGAGCTCCAGGTGATGGACGCGGCCGGGTCGCCCGGCGATCCACTCGGCCAGGGGACCGGATCCACCTGGCTCCGGGGCGACCAGCCTCAGACCGAGCGGGCCTCCCCAGCCCAGTTCCACCCAACGCAGGGCGGGGCCAGTTCCTTCGTCGGCCACCTCGCCCCCGAGCAGGTCACCGAAGAGCCGCAGGGCCAGATCGAGGTCGGCCACGACGTGGTGGACGCGCAGGAGTGACGCCGGCGGAAACGGACCGGCTCCGTACGGGCGCTGCCGGCGCTCGGTGGGGTAGTCGTCCGGTGGAGGGCTGACCCAGGCGGCCGGTGCCTCGGCCAGCTGGACGACGATGCCAGTGGCCCGCTTGGGGTGGAGGAACGCCTCCATCCACTCGGGGTGGGAGAGGTCGACGCCGATCGGCTCCCATCCGGCGGCCCGTACCGTGTCGAGGGCGTGGGCGAGGTCGGGGACCTTGAAGGTCAGATGGTGCGGACCGGGGCCGTTGGTGGTCAGGAACCGGACGAGGAAGTCGTTGACCTCGACGTCATAGGGCATGAGGACCTCGACCCGGGCGTCGTTGGCGAAGCAGAGCTGGCCGGGGGCGAAGCCGGGGCCCGGGCCGCCCGAGTTCCACTCGGCACCGAGGTCCACCGCGTACCGGGTCCAGACGTCCTGCCACCGGGTCACTGCATGGGCCACATGATCGAGGTCGGCTCCGTGGATGGTGTGCGCTGCAGTGA
>Ga0224558_1000689_pt1 | contig 39098 bp, 31 predicted proteins | sample 714S32024metaG_FD_180682 | JGI IMG/M metagenome (GOLD analysis project Ga0224558, IMG submission 180682) | Peat soil microbial communities from Stordalen Mire, Sweden - 717 S3 20-24 | ecosystem: Environmental > Terrestrial > Soil > Wetlands > Peat | place: Sweden: Norrbotten County, Stordalen... | reverse complement strand
GTGCCACGGCGAGTTCTTCTCTGCTGAGCCGTCCGCCGGGCTGGATGTGGCCATCGAAAAGAGTGGTTCCAGCCTCATCAATCAGGTTCAAGCGGAAGACATTCATCTCGCGTGGCTGGCCCTTTCCATGCATCTGCAGGAACCGGGCTCCATCACCGAAAAGATTGAAACAGCTTTCGTGCTGTTTGAGATAATGCAGCGCTTCCCCGCCGAGGCATGCCCCGCGCGATTTCCACTCCTCTTCGTCTTTCGGTCCTTTGAGCGCGGCTTGAGCGATGCAGATCAAGAGGCGCATCAAAGCGATTCGTTCATGCGGCCGACAGCGCAAGTCCACGATCTTGTCGCCATGCTCAAACGCCTCCCGCAAGCTGACGCGAGGTTGCGGCCCGCGCTTTTCGCCATTGGGAAACCCGTCGCCCAATGTGACCGGCAGCCACGGCTGCTCCACGAGGTTAAAACATTCCGTCGTCATCTTCACCGTCATCCGCAGGTTTGATTGCTGCCCGCGCGGGTTGTTTCTCAAGCCACAAGCCCTCGGCTGGATGGTAACAAATCACTGGGGCTTGGGAATCAAGATTTCCGTGCAGTCCAAGCTGCGAATGTTCTCCATCATATAGTGCCAGTGCCGTGTCATCCGGGAAATATTGGGCCAGCCCTGGGGGCAATGGTGCACGGAGCGCCTTCGGGAACCACCATGCGGGAATGGTGGCAACGTTCAGATGGAGAACCTTGGCCGCTGGAAGCCTGAACTCCAGGTAGTCCTGCCGTAGCAGCTTGGAGCCGTTGAGCAACCGGATTTCCGCTGGGTTGCCGGCCCTGTCTACTTCCTTAGACAACCAATGCATGATCAGCAAGGGAAGTTGGCGTTGCGTCGAGTAGCGCGTGCCCAAGCCCTCCTCGTCTTCTCTGAGGGGCTTGCGGACGTTGGTTTCATTCAGGGCCAAAGCTTCCAGCTTGCTCTTTTCCCTGTCGAGCTCCTCCCGCAACTCGCACCAAGCTTTGGGTTCATTCCTGAGTTTACTCGCACGCTCATCGTACGTCCCCTCGAGTAGTTCACGAATGTTCATGGGCAGCGTCACCACCTCAGCCTTGCCCCACCGCTCCCAAGTCCGCAGCAGGACGTAAGGGGCATATACATGCCCCACGCTGCCCAAGGCCGCCTTGATGTCGGCTGTGGTCATGGCCCTCGCGTGCTGAGCGAGCGGCTGAGGCACAACCAGCCAGCAAGTCGGCTGGCCCCGTTCGCCGTTCTCTTCGTGACGATGCAATCGCCCTAGCCGTTGCAGGAGCATGTCTGTCGGAGCCAGGTCGGTGAGGAGAACATCTGCGTCAATGTCAACGCTCTGCTCCACGACTTGCGTGGAGACAAGGATGCAGCCCTTCGGGCGCGCGGTTACGCGGGGCGGCTCCGGCTTCCCAAGCACCCAGAGCCAGCGCTCCTCATGGAGGTTCCGCCGCGCAAGTTCTTCCAAACTGAGCTTCGGGTAGCCACCGCGCTGGAAGGCCGGGAAACGCGAATGAAGAAGTCCGACCTCGAACGAACCGCTGCACTTCTCGCCATTCAGCATCCGGTAGGTTTCTTGCGCCTGACGGACGGTGTTGCGAATCCACAAAACACAGCGGCCCTGGTTTGCCTGTTGCAGGGCATGGGCGACAACAGACTCAACGCTATCAAAATCCGGCACAATCAAGGGTTCGATTCGGACCGTCTTTGGTTTGGCAGCCCCTTCGACGGTCAAATGCTTCGCTGGTGCGCTCCCGGTCTTCACGGTGAGCAAAGGATAGGTCGTCTTTCCACGGCGTTTGGGCGGGTTCTCGCCCAAGAGCTTAGCCCTTTGGGCGGCGGTAAGCGTCGCCGAAAGAATGACCGGCGTCGCCTTGAGCTCCCGGAGCCGCTGCACAAGCCGGGCGATGAGCGTGCCGGTGTAGAGGTCGTAGGAATGGACTTCGTCCAGCACCACAACCTTTCCGGCCAGTGCGAACTGCCGGACGAAGAACCACTTCGCAGCGATCACGCCCAGCAAGGCCTGGTCAACCGTGCCCACAGCGAACGGCGCTAGGAGACCGCAGCGGGACGATGCAAACCACCGTTGAGCTGCCGCAACCTGCTCGTCGGGGCGTTCTTCATCTTTGGATTCTCCACCGCCGCGCCAGCCTGCTTTTATCCTTGGCATGTCACGCAGCCATGCTTGGCCATGAACAAGCGGTGGTTCAATCCCGTTTGGATGCACCGAGGCCAGAAACTCCTTCACTCGGCGGTGAATACGGTCGCTGGTCACGCGCGTGGGCAGCCCGAAATACAGACCGCGCGCCTGCCCGGCAGCCATGAGGCGGTAGGCGAGCCAAAGAGCCGCTTCGGTCTTGCCGCTGCCCATTGTGTCCTCGATGACATAGATGCCGGGTCTGAGGGAACGCGTGTCAATGAGGGCTTTCTGGAGCGGGCGTGGTTCTCTCCCCTTGAGGCGGGTCTGGAACACCTCGGCGAAACTGCGACTTGCGAGAGGGGCGATTCCTCCGAGTTCCAGCCGTTGCACAACTTCATCAGCTTTCGTTTGCTGGGCGTCTTTTTCGCGCGGTCCGTCATCCTTCGCGCTGAAATTCTCCTTATCCGACCCCAGCCAATCTGCCACGCTGGTTAGCCCGGCAAGCAACCACTCCGCGGCATCGTTTGGCGCGTCGGTTTCGGGCAGTTTCCCAAAAGCCAGCTCCAGTGACTCCAAGCAAACCAACCGTGCTTTGCGCCAGCTTTCGCCCCCGATCTTCCCCGGCGGAGCATCGCCTTGTACCCGCCCGTGGTGAGCGCCAATGGCCTCTGCCCATCGGCGAAGCCAGCCTGCGCGCCATGCTTCAAGAAACAACTGCGAAACGCGCGCATGGCTTGGTTCGTTACCGTTGTCGGGGCTGAAACAGTGTTCGTTTCGCAACAGCCACGCCGGACACTTCTGTTGAAACCCCGGCGAGATTTTCCCCACGTCATGCAGCGCCGCAAGAGTAATAGCGCCCTCGGGCGGGAGAAGGTCCCTCACCGCGGGAGGCAGACTGTCGTGCAGCACCTTGGCCACGCACCCGACGTTGAGACAGTGATCGCGCACGCTGATGCCCGGTCTTCCATCCTGCGTCGTCTTCGCCCAAAACGCGGCACTACCCTCATTCATGCGCTCGACTCCGGAGTGCAGCCTAACCAATTGGGAACCGGGCGCCAAGATAATTTGTAAACGGGTCCGTAGATTAATCCTAGCAGATACGCCTCAGTGAGGCGGTCTGGGATTGTGGTTTTAAGGTATTCCGTGCTTGACCTGGGGAGGTAATCACGACAGGCCTGGCACTATGCCGCGCACCATGCGAGTGGAATTTCCTGAATCAAACCGGAGGTTGGAACTGAAGCTGCGCGCTGGGAAGGGGTCAGCCGGGAATGGCGCTTAGATAAGGCCCAGCAAAATGGAGCTTTTTTCAGGAAGTGGCCGCAAATGTTGGTCGGTGGGAGCCGGGAACCGGGGTCAATTCCCTGCAAACCGCGGTTTCCGCGCGCAGGCTGGGTGTCAACGGAGGCGAAGGACCAAGGCGGATTACGGCCACCCGAGGCCACCCTGAAGCCACCCTCAGGCCATCTGGTGGCCAACTGGTAGGCACCCGGAAGCCACCCTGAGGCTACCCTGAGGCTACCCTGAGGCTACCCTGAGGCTACCCCCGGAAGTTGATGGATGGGGGAGTTGATAGCCCCCAAGACGGTCGGGAGCGCGGCAAGTGGCACCGGCCGGGCGGTTACCGAGCGTCCAGGCTATGTATGGCGTGGCGAAGGCGGTGGGCGATGGCTTGCTGGCGGTTGGGCTCGAGGACTTTGGCGCCGGTCAGCTCGCGGACGTAAAAGCTATCTATGGCGGCGCCGCGTTCGGTGCAAACCTTGGCGGCGGAGATGTCCAGGGCGAGCTCGGTCAGCGTTTGGGAGATGATGTAGAGGAGGCCGATGCGGTCTTCGGTTTCGACCTCGACGACGGTGCGGGTTTCGGAGGCGTCGTTGTCGAGGCGGATTTGGGTCGGGATGTTTTCGCCCGTGTAGGCCTGATAAAACGGGCGGGTGATCTTCTGGCGCCCGATCAGGGCAGGGAAGTCAACCTCCTCACCGGAGAGGGCCTTCTGGAGGACGCTTTCGAAGCGGTCGCGCTGGTCGGGGCCGGCCAGGTTGCCGGTGATGGCGTCGGCGACGAAGTAGGTGTCCAGGACGAAGCCGTCGCTGCGGCAGAAGATCTGGGCGCTGAGGATGTTGAGGCCCGCGGCGCTGAAGGAGCCGGCGATTTTTCGGAACAGGCCGGCGCGATCCCAGGTGCAGATTTTGACGGCGTTGTAGCCGCGGTCGGGCTCGTTGTGCCAGTTGACGATGGGCGCCAGGGCGTTTTCCTCGTCGGAAATCTGGAGGCGCATGAAGCGGTTGGCGAGGAGCAGGTCGGCCAGGATTTCTTTGGCCGGATGGACCTGGAAATAGCGGGCGGGCACCGAGGCGAAGTGGGCCTGGAGTTCCTCTTCGCTGAGGGTCTCGGGGGCGAGGCGGCGGACATCCTGCATGAGCTGTTCGCGTTGCTCCTCCTCGGCGCGGGCGAATTCGGGGCCGCCCGTCATGAGTTGCAGGGCTTTGAAGTGCAGCGAGCCGAGCAGCAGGTCTTTGAATCCGTTCCAGAGTTTGTCGCTGGTGGCCTGGGAATCGGCAAACGTGTGCAGCGTGAGCAAGGCGAGCGTTTCGGGCGTCTGCACCTTCTTGGCGAACTGGCGGATAACAGCGGGGTCGTCCAGGTCGCGCCGCTGCGAGACGCTGGCCATGAGGAGGTGGTGCTCGATGACACGGTGCAAGGTCTGGGTGGCAGCCTCGTCGAGGTTGAGGCGCTTGGCGGCGCGCAGGGCCAGCTCGCAGCTTACCTCGGTATGGTGGCCGTGGCCGTCGGCTTTGCCGACGTCGTGGAGGAGCAAAGCCAGGTAGAGCACGAAGGGCCGCTCGAGCTTCTGGAGGAGCGGAGTGTAGGTGGAGTAGGGGAGGGCTTTGGCCTCCCAGATGCGGTCGAGCTGCTCGAGGCACATCAGCGTGTGCTCGTCGGCGGTGTACTGGTGGTAGAACTCGTGCTGGACCAGGCAGGTGAGCTTGCCGAACTCGGGGAGGTATTTGCCGAGCAGATCCACCTCGTGCATGGCGCGCACTATCGGCGCGACGCTGCCGCGCTGATCGAGGATGGCCAGGAAGCTGTCCCGCACGTGCTCGTCCGACAAGAAGGCGCGGTCCACCAGGTCCAGGTGGCTGCGAATGAGCTGGGCGAGGTCCGGGTGCAGCAGCAGCCCACGTTGTTGAGCGTAGAGGAACACGCGCATTAGGCGGCGTGGCTGATCGCGGAAGACGCGGTTGGAGGTGGCGTGGATGTAAACGCTGGTGAACTTGAAGCCGTCCACAGGCTCGCTGGCGGGCTTGCGTGCGCCGGGGAGCAGACCCGAGAGGCGGCTGGGCAGGGAGAACTCCGGCAGCCAGCGCGGCTGCGGCAGGAGGGCCAGGCGTTGCTCGAGGGTGCGGGTGATCAAATAGATATTGCGGGAGTGCGTGTACAGATCCCGCATGAAGCCCTCAATGCGCTTGCTGGGCGAGCGTTCGCGGTAGCCGAGGTTAAAGGCGACAGCGGGCTGGAGCGCCTTGCTGAGCACGTCCATGGGGCGGTTGGTGTGGTAATGCATCTCGGTGCGGGCACGCAGCAGGAAATCGTAGGCGGTTTCGAGCTGCTTGCGCTCGCTTTCGCCGATGAGGTCGTGGGCCTGCAGCTCTTTGAGGGTACCGACGCGATACTTGAAGAAGGTCATCCAGAGCAGGTTTTGATAGTCGCGCAGGCCGCCGCAGCCGTTCTTGAGGTTGGGCTCCTGCATGCTGGCGGAGTTGCCGAACTTGGCGCGCCGGGCCGCCTGGTCGGCCACGCGCATGGCGATGTATTCCTGCTCGTGCCCGACGACACATTTGTTGAGCAGCGTCTTCTGGAACCGCTTGAACAGCTCTTCGTCGCCTTCGATGAGCCGTGCCTCGATCAGCGAGGTTTTGGATTGCATGTCGCTGTTGGCAATCTTCACGCAGTCGTCGATGGTGCGGACCGAGTGGCCAATTTTGAGGCCGATGTCCCACAGGGGGTAGAGCGTGCCGTCGATGATGCGGGACAGGTGCGGCAGCGGGCGGGCGCCGGCGGCGACCTGCCGGCTGTGAAGGAACATGAAGTCAATGTCGCTGTGGGGATTGAGTTCGGCCCGGCCATACCCGCCCAAGGCTACGAGGGCCATTTGTGGGAACTCCTTGCGGGCCTGCTCGGACAAGCTGGCTTTGGCCGCGTCCCAGAGGTGGCGGAGCAGCGCGTCGAGGATGGCCGCGCGGGCGTGGCAGATTTCGAGGCCGCTGGTCCCGGCGCGATGGTGCAGCTTGAGCCGGTGGGTTTCCACTTTGAGGAAGGCTTTGTAGCGGGGCAGTTCCTCGGCGGCCTGCCGCCCGGGCGGCAACGCCAGGCGGGCCGCGGCACTGTCCTCAATCTTCTTTAGCAATTCCTGCATTGCGAATCACTGTGGGTGCAAAAGGCCCAAGACGCAAGCGCCGGTGGTCAGGTAGGGACGCGTACCACCGCGTCCGGATTCCTTGGAAGTATTTCAGGGACGCGGTGGAACGCGTCCTTACCAGGATGAATTGCAAGTTTCGCGAAACCTTGTGGCGGTGCGGGTGTTTGTTAGATTGCAGAATATGTCCGCCACGGCTGATCCGGATGCCGCTCTGATGTTGCTCGTGAAGCAGGGCGACGCGGCGGCTTTTACCGAGCTGGTGGAGAAGTACAAGCAGCCGGTCATGAATGTCGCCTACCGGATGCTGCACGACGCGATGGAAGCGGAGGACCTGGCGCAAGCGGTTTTCGTGCAGGTGTTCAAGTCAGCCCATCGCTACCAGGTTTCCTCCAAGTTTTCGACCTGGCTCTTCACTATCGCCCGGAACCTTTGCCTCAACGAAATTCGGCGCCGCACGCGACATCGGGCCGAATCGATCGAGGCACCGCACCCGGAACAGGAAGATCAGCCTCTGCGCCAGTTTGAGGACAAGCAGACCGCCTCTCCACCTGAGCGCCTGTTGCACGGGGAGTTGAAAGCGAAGATCGAGGAGGCCCTGGCCGAGCTGCCCGAGAATCAGCGGCTGGCCATTGTGCTCTGTCGGCAGGAGGAGCTGAGCTATGAAGAAATCGCCCGGGTGCTGGGCTGTTCGGTATCGGCGATCAAATCACTGATTCATCGTGGGCGGGAGACGCTCAAGGAAAAGCTGAAGCCTTATCTGCGGAGCGGCGCCTGGGGGGCACCCGAATGAATGCAACTTTACGGACGAGACGGTTTTAATACATATGGCAACGTTATATGACTCACGACCCAATATATAGCCACCTGCGGGAGCTAAGCTGGCGGCGGAAACTTTCCAATGCCGAGGAAGCCGAGTTGCGGAACTGGCTGGCGGCCCATCCCGAAGCGGAGGCAGACTGGCAAGCCGAAGCGGGGCTGAACGCAGGCTTAGGCCGATTGGCGGATGTGCCGGTGCCCAGCAATTTCACGGCGCGCGTGCTGCAGGCCGTCGAGCGGGAAGCCGTAGCCGATCTGCGCCGGCCTCAAGGGAAGTGGTTGACCTGGCTATGGCTGCGCTGGCTGCCCAAGGCGGCTTTCGCCGCCGTTATTGTGGGCGTCGGGCTACTGTCGTTTCACCAGGTTCAAGCTGCCCACCGTAAGAAGCTGGTGGAGAGCGTGGCAGCCGTTTCAGCGGTATCCTCTTTGCCCGGGTCTGACATCCTGAGAGACTTCGACGCGATTCGCGCGTTAAATCCGACACCCGCCCCAGACGAGCAGTTGCTGGCGGTGCTGCAATGAATCTGCCAGGGCGTGAGATTCTCCGGTTGGTGGTGGTGCTGGGTGGCAGCCACCTGGTGTCGGGCTCGCTGCTGGCCCAAATGGCTACCAACGTCCCGGCATTGACGGTGTCTAACTCGACGGCCCCGCGCGTCCTCCTGACCAAACCGCTGGCGCCTCGTGATGCGGCGCCGCCGTTGCCGTTTGCCCAGTCACCCATAGGATTCTTCCGGGAACTGCTAGCGATGAATCCTGCCGAGCGGATCCAGGCGCTGACCAATCGTACGCCGGAGCTACGGTCCCAGATTCTGGCCAAGGTGCGGGAATACGAATCGCTCAAGCCCGAGGAGCGCGAGCTGCGGCTGCGCGTGACGGAATTGCGCTGGTATCTGCGGCCGCTGATGACCGTGCCGGCGACTAACCGCGCCGCCCTACTGGCGATGATTCCAGAGCGAGACCGGGAATTGGTCGAAGACCGACTGCAGGAATGGGACAAGGTGCCGCCGGACGTGCAGAAGGAGTTGTTGGGCATTGAACCGACGCTTCAGTATTTTACCGAGATCGCCGGACGCAGTGACGCGCAGCGGCAGCAGATAATCAGGACCATTTCCGCGGAGCGCCGGAAACTGCTGGAACAAGGCATCCAGCATTGGGATTCGTTGTCGGCATATCAGCGGCGTAACACACTGCATCGGTTTAACCAGTTCTTCGAGCTAACCGCAGGGGAAAAGGAGAAAGCGCTCAGCACGCTCTCCGAACCCGAGCGGCGGCAGATTGAGAAGACGCTGCAGAGCTTTGGCAATTTGCGTCCAGAGCAACGCGCGCGGTGTATTACGTCCTTCGCTAAGTTTGCCAGTTTGAGCCTGGAAGAGCGCCAGCAGTTCTTGAAGAATGCCGAGCGCTGGAAGCTGATGTCCCCGAGCGAACGCGAGTCCTGGCGTCAACTGGTCAGCCGACTACCCCCGCCCCTGCCTCCGAATCGGCCACCGCCGCTGCCACCGGAGCTGCGGACCCGCCCGGCGCGGACGGTTGTTACGAACGGGAATTGAACGAGGGTAGTATCTCAGTGGAGGCGGGCAGGGCGCGTCACTCTGTGCGCGCCGGTTAAAGGGCGAACACGACGGCGCGCACGGAGTGACGCGCCCCACCGCCGTCGTTGATCGATTACCACTAGGGCGACATTTTCGTTTCCCAGTTTTGCATTTCGGTTCTAAGCTCCAGGTAGTGCATCCGATTGCGCTTCAACTGGGCCCGCTCTCCCTCCATTGGTATGGGGTGATGGTGGCGCTCGCATTTCTGGTCGGCCTATGGACGGCCGGCCGGCGCGGCATGCTTCAGGGCATAGCGGCGGAGAAGATCATTGATCTTGGACCGTGGCTCATCGTCGGCACGATCGTCGGAGCGCGGACGCTTTACGTGATTTCATATTGGCACGAGTTCTTTGAGGGCAAGCCGCTGGCGGAAATCTTCATGGTTTGGAAGGGCGGGTTGGTTTTTTACGGCGGGCTGGTGGGCGCGACACTCGCCGGCATCTTCTACATCAGGCTCAAAAAACTGCCGCTCTGGAAGGTGGCGGACATACTCGCGCCCAGCATTGCGTTGGGTTACGTTTTCGGGCGCATCGGCTGCTTGCTCAACGGCTGCTGTTATGGGCGCGCCTGCAATCTGCCATGGGCTATTCGCTTCCCGGCGGACAACCCGCTTAACCCGCCAACTTTCCCGGTCCATCCGACCGAGATCTATGACTCGTTGCTGAACCTGGGCCTATACGCCTTCCTGGCGTGGCTGTACCGGCGCAAGAAGTTCGACGGGCAGGTGTTCGGGGTTTATCTGGTTTGCTATGCCGTGCTGCGGTCGTTTGTGGAGATGTTTCGCGGCGATTATCCCGAGTACCAGCACTACCTGGGCGGCTGGGCTACCCCGGCACACCTGGCCAGCATCCTTATCCTGGCAGTGGGCCTGGTGCTCCTGGGGCTGCTCCCGCGCTCGGAAACCACGCGAGGCTAGAGGATAGAGGAGAGCCGATGGCCGCCGAGTCTGAATCTTCTTCGCCAGCCGCGCCGTGCCATCCTCGCCTGCTGCTGGTCGCGGGACCGACTGCCGTCGGCAAATCCGAGATCGCCTTGCAGTTGGCCGAGAGGCTGGGCGGAGAGATCGTTTCGGTTGATTCCATGCAGGTCTATCGCGGCCTGGATATCGGCACGGCCAAGCCCTCACGCGCGAACCGCGGCCGCGTGCTGCATCACTTGATTGATGTGGTGGAGGTGACCGAGCCATTCGACGCGGCGCAATTCGTGCGCCTGGCGAGCTTGGCTGTTGCCGACATCCGAAGGCGGGGCCGATTGCCGATCCTGTGCGGCGGGACGGGGCTGTATTTCAAAGCGTTCCTTGATGGATTGGGAGAGATGCCTCCCGCGGATGCGGCGTTGCGGGCGGTCCTGGAATCCACACCCTTGCCGGATCTCCTGCGGGAACTGGCCGAGCACGACCCGGCGACGTTCGAGCGAATTGACCGCCAAAACCCGCGCCGGGTCATTCGCGCGCTCGAAGTCATCCGCCTGACCGCAAAGCCGTTTTCAGCCCAGCGCGCTGATTGGCAGCACACAACCCTTGGGACGCAACAGGCTGCTGGCTGCTTCGGCTTCGCCCGCTCACCAGCAGACCTTCACCAGCGTATTAGCGCCCGGGTGGATGCCATGTTCCGCCAGGGTTGGGTGGCGGAGACGGAGCAGCTCCTGAAGCGGGGCCTGGCCCAAAACAAGACGGCTATGCAGGCGCTCGGCTATCGGCAGATTGTGGAGCACCTGGGCGGCGAGCGCTCGCTGGCAGACACGATTGAACTGGTTAAGTTGCGCACGCGGCAGTTTGCCAAGCGGCAAATGACCTGGTTCCGGGGGCAGCTTCAGTTGACCTGGACCAACCTCGAACCGGAGAGCAGGCCCGAGGCCGTGGCGGAGTCAATCGCTCGCTTGTGAGGCCTTGTGGGCCTACGCAAGGCGTGTTGCATGGGATGTGCAGGGGCATTGCACGCGTGTTGCCCTGTTGTCTTGCTCTCATTCACCTCTTGTTCACCTCTTATTCTCCTCTTGTTTTCCTTGTCAAGGCCGCCCTTTGCGCCTGGCTCCGCAGGCCTCGATTCCTCGGCGGCGGCCTTCCGCCCCGCAGGCTGTTACGCTGGTCACCTGGCCATATTGTTAGGACGCTGACGGCCAGGCAGAGGTTACGCCGTTTGCATGCCGAGATCTATGTTTCGGTGACTTGCACAAAGATAGACACCTACATTGCCCAGGCGTTTGGACACGGCCAGAGACAAAGTCGGGGATAAGGACTCCAATCTGAAGCTGTAGGGGGCGACGTAAGGAGTCTCTAATCAGCACGTTCCGAACACGCCCACGTTTGGGCAGCAGGCCAAGAGATCAGAGACTCCTTACGTCGTCTCCTACAATGGCTTACGAAGACTTTGTCCTTGGCCGTGGGCGTTTGGACTACAGGCGCAAGAAATCGCTTTTTCTCACGCCGGAAAGGTGGTATGATTCGGTAGTGACAATTAGAAAGAGAGCGAACGCGACAGACGCGGCGAATTGAAAGCACTGATCGAGACCAGGAACAGGCGGACGGAACGAGTGTTCCTCGTGGGAGTTGAACTCAAGACGCGGCAGAGCAGGGATGTGGATGATTCACTGACGGAGCTTGCCGAGCTGGCCACTACTGCCGGTGGTGAAGTCGTCGGCGATGGGATTCAGAAGCTGGCCACTCCGTGCGGGGCGACTTATATCGGCAAAGGCAAGGCGGAGGAGTTTGCCAAGTACTGCCAAGGGGCGGATGTGGATACGGTCATCTTCGATGACGAGCTTTCCCCCGCGCAAAGCCGCAATTTGGAGAAGGCGTTCAACTGCAAAATCCTCGACCGCACGTCGCTCATCCTCGACATTTTTGCCCACCGCGCGCGCACGCGCGAAGGCAAGCTGCAGATTGAGCTGGCCCAATTGCAGCATTTGTTGCCGCGGCTGACGCGGTTCTGGGGGCATTTGACGCGGCAGAAAGGCGGCATCGGCATGCGCAGTGGTGAAGGTGAGACGCAGTTGGAGACCGACCGCCGCCGGGTGCAGGACCGGATCGCCCGCATCCAGCGCGAGCTGGAGGAAGTGCGGCGCCAGCGCGCGACCCAGCGCAACGCGCGGCAGCGCAACCATTGGGCGCTGGCTTCGATTGTCGGTTACACCAACGCGGGCAAATCCACCCTGCTCAATACGCTCACCGGCTCGGAGGTACTGGTGGAAGACAAGCTCTTCGCCACGCTTGATCCGACCACGCGCCGTCTGCGGCTGCCGTCGAACCAAAACGTGCTGGTGACCGATACGGTCGGTTTCATCCGCAAACTGCCACACGGACTGGTGGAGGCGTTCAAGGCGACTTTGGAGGAAGTGGTCCAGGCCGACTTGCTGGTGCACGTGGTGGATGCCAGCCATCCCGAAGCCGAGGAACAGATCCAATCCGTGGATGCAGTGCTCAAGGACATCGGCGCCGAAGGCAAGCCGACGCTCATGGTGTTCAACAAGATTGACCTACTGAATGGCAGCCAGGAGGTCCTTCCGCGGTTCCTAGAGCAGCACCCCAACGGGGTCGCGATCGCTGCCACGACTGGCGAGGGGATTCCGGCATTGCTGTCGGAGCTGGGCAGCCGATTGCGCCCCGTTCGCGAGTTCATCGAGCTGTCCGTGCCGCACGAACAGGCTTCGGTAATCGCGCGGTTGCATGAGGTCGGACAGGTGGTGGAGCGCGATTACAGCGGCCAGACCGCGCGATTCAAGGCCCGCATTCCGCCGCATCTGCGCGAAGAGTTTGCGCCTTTTGTCGTGCGGGAGTTGCAGGTGGCCTGAGGGTCTGGCGGGGGAGACATTTTTGCTCGCTGCGGCCGGCTTTCTCGCTAGAGTTGCAGCATGACCTCTACGAAGCTCAAGGACCAGCCGATCAGCGAACGCCCACGGGAACGACTGAGGGAGAAGGGCCCGGATTCACTGAGCCCGGGGGAATTGGTTGCCATCCTCCTCCGCACCGGAGTAAAGGGTGCGAATGTGGTGGAAATTGGGAAGCGACTCGTGCAGCGCTATGGTTCCCTGGATGCGCTGGCCCGGGCGTCGTGGCAGGAATTGGCCAAGGAGCCGGGCATCGGACCGGACAAAGCGGTGACGCTGGTTGCGGCGTTCAGCCTGGCTCGCGGACTTGTGCGGGAGACACGCGCAGAGTCTCCGGCTCTGGAGACGCCGGAGGCCGTGGCGAACCTCATGCGGGAAGAAAACCGCTTGCGCAATGTGGAGACGTTTCAGGTAATCCTGCTGAACACGCGCCGGCGGCTGATCGGCAAGCCGGTGAAGATTTCCGATGGCACCCTCGACACGATCCTGGTGCATCCGCGCGAGGTGTTCCGACCCGCCATCGAGAACAACGCGGCCGCCGTGGTGCTGGTCCATAACCATCCCAGTGGGGATCCGACACCTTCCGAGGCCGACATCAAGGTGACGAGGGACCTGGTGCGGGCCGGGCAATTGCTCAAGATCGAGGTTCTGGACCATGTGATTCTTGGGCGGGCGACGCAGGAGCGGCAGAAGGATTATGTGTCGCTCCGAGAGCTGGGATACTTTTATACGTGAGGCGTGAGGCGTGAAACGTGAAACGTGAAACGTGAAACGTGAAACGTGATGCGTGATGCGTGATGCGTGATGCGTGATGCGTGATGCGTGATGCGTGATGCGTGATGCGTGATGCGCGGAACGTGATGACGTGTGCGGGATTTGAAGTTTTGGCTTGGCAACTGGGACGTTTGGCCCACTTTGAGGTTCTAATGATTCATCCGACCGCTATTGTTCATCCCAAGGCGAGACTGGACCCGACGGTCCGAGTCGGACCTTACGCGATCATTGATGAAGGCGTGGAGATTGGAGCGGACTGCGACGTGGGCCCGCAGGTTTATCTGACCGGCCTGACGACCATCGGCGGCCACAACCGCTTCTATGCCGGTTGCGTGATCGGCGAGGCGCCACAGGACCTTAAATACAACGGGGAACCGACCCGGCTGCAGATCGGAGACCATAACGTGTTCCGCGAGCATGTGACGGTGCACCGCTCGAACAAAGCTGCGGAGGACACGGTGATCGGCTCGCATAATTTCCTTATGGCCAATTCCCACGTGGCGCATAACTGCCGGCTGGGCGACTACGCGATTCTCGCCAATGGGGCGCTGCTGGCGGGACATGTGACGCTGGACGACCGCGCCTTTGTTTCCGGCAACTGCGTTGTCCACCAGTTCACGCGCGTGGGCACACTGGCACTGATGCGGGGCGGCACGGCGATTAGCAAGGACCTTCCGCCTTATACGGTTGCCTGCGGCGTTAATGGCATCTGCGGGCTGAACACCGTCGGTTTGCGGCGCGCCGGGTTGACGCCAGCCGAGCGGCTAGAGCTAAAGCAGCTCTACCGTGCGCTGTTCCGCGAGGGGCAAAATCTGCGGGCGGCGGAGGCGAGCGCGCGGGGGAAATTCGAGAGCGCCCCGGCTAAAGTGATGCTGGATTTTCTGGCAGGTTCCAGGCGCGGTGTCTGCCGTGATGTTGGGGCTGATTTGAGCTTTGACGAGAATGGCAAATCCGATTAGGCTTAGGCTGGAATATGACCTTCAGGCGTTCGAGTCGTCAGATCTGTTTCGCTGCGGCCATCCTGGCCGTGAGCGGCCTGCTGGTTTGCAACGCCCAGACGGATGGCAAGGAGCGCAAGCGGCCTATTGAATTCTCCCGGCCCAAGAGCGACCAAGGGACTACCAACTTGCAGCAGTTGATGGGCAAGCCGGATGGCCTGAAGCAATTGGAGGAGGAGTCCTACAGGCCGCTACAGCCCTTCGCGCCGCAAAGCTCCCTTGATGGCGTTGTCGCTCTGCCGAACCGCCCGCCGGCTACCCCGGTGATCCAGAACAAGCGCGTGAAGGAGATGCTGGAGCGGCGAAAGAACTGGGTGTTCTTGAGCCCCGAAGACCTTCTGGGGGCGCCAACCGTTCAAGAGATCTTGAAAGCGCCTGTGCTCGGGCCCGATGGCAAAGAACAGAAAGAGCTGCCGGCGTTAGAACGCTATTATGAACGCCTAACTACCAAGCGGTCCGCAGCCAATAGCCCGCTCCCATCCAAGAGCGATGAGCTGTTCGGTCCGCCCTCCCAATCGAACCCGCGCGATGGACTCGCCGTGCAAGAGGATTCGAACCTGCCCAGTGGCGTCAGGGAAAGGGCAGAGGCGCTCAAGAAGTTATTGGATTCGGGCGGCGTTGGCAGCCCGTTCTCCCAAGGCGCCGCGCACGGCAGTCTTGCCGACACCTTTGGCCTCGCCAACAACATCCTGTCGAAGGAACAGATGCAGGACCACAAGAAGTTCCTGGACGATTATCGTTCCGTGTTGGACCGAACCTGGCATCCGGCCGCTATCCCCGTCCCAGGCGGTCCGTCTGCCATCTTCCCGGATCCGGCGGCGCCAGCAGGGGAGCCGGCCACCGGCCTGCCGAGCCCTGCCTTGAGCCACGAGATCGCGGCGCAGGCTGACGTTCGCAATCCCACCCTCGGTCCGCCAGAATTGCCCGATGTGAAGGCGCAGGCGCTCGGCCAAACGAGGCCGACGCCGACTTTGCCGACAGTTGAGCCAACGAGAGTGGCGCCGCCCGCGCCTTCGTTTGATGCCCCGAGACGGGCTTTCCGTTAGTATTCCCAGCGCAACACGGTGACGTGGCTTCCTGCCGCCAGGGTGGTATCGGCCGGCACATCCACCAGCCCGTTGGCCGCTGCCACGGAACTCAGCACATGGGAGGCTTGAATGCCAGTTGAACGAACCATCCCAGCGGAGTCCACTTTGACTCGAATAAAATGCCGCCGCTCGCCGTGATTGACCAGCGGTTCTGCGAGCACGCCAGGGTGGGAGGGCAACGAAACGTCGGTCGCGCCCTGCCAGCGCAGCAGGGCGGGGCGCACAAGCAGCAGAAAGGTGACGAGCGCGGAAACCGGGTTGCCGGGAAGGCCGAACAACAGTTTTCCCCGGAGGCGGCCAAAGGCAAACGGTCGGCCCGGCTTGATCGCCACCTTCCAGAATTCCAAGCTGCCCCCGATTTGCTCGAAGGCGCGCTTGAGGAAGTCCATTTCCCCAACCGAAACGCCGCCGGAAGTCACGACAGCATCGCACTCGTGGAAAGCGTCCGCCAGCGCGAGGCTAGTCCCGGCGAGCGCATCCGGGACAAGGGGATATACTCTCGGGACCGCACCGGCGCGCCTAATCAACGCCGCCAAGACGGCGCGATTGCTCTCATAAATCCGGCCAGGTTCCAGAGGCCGACCTGGCTCCGTCAGTTCTGAGCCGGTGGCCAGCAAACCCACCACGGGCTGCCGCCCCACGTGGACGCGCGCCAAACCAGCGGCAGCCAGCAGGCCGATTCGGCCGACACTTAGGACTTGGCCCGCCTCGGCGAGCAGCGATCCACGCCTTACGTCTTCTCCGTGCGGCCGAACATTCTCTCCGGGTTGGGCCTGAGTCAGGATGAGAACCTCGCCGGGAGCATTCGATTCAACCCGCGTGTCTTCCTGCATCACGACGGCGTTGGCGCCGGGCGGCAGGGGCGAGCCGGTGAACAGCCGCACGCAGGTGCCGGCCGTAACTTCGCCCGGGAAGACCTCCCCGGCGGCGACCTTTCCTGCCAGGCGCAGGCGCACCGGCGAAGTCGGATCGGCTAAGGCCACGTCGGTTGCGCGCACGGCATAGCCATCCATCGAGGAGTTATCGAAGATCGGCAGGTCAATCGGCGATTGGATTGGCTCGGCCAGCACGCGCCCCGGAGCATCGTTCAATGAGACGATCTCGCCGGTCGGCACCGGCGCTGCGGCAAGGACGCGTGCCAGGGCCTCTTGAAATTCGAGCATAGCGAGACAAATGGGTGACCTCACCCATCGTACTAATTGGATGAGGTCAGCACAAGCACTTGCTCTAGCGTGGAGACGCCATCGCGGGCGCGATCCAGCGCTGCCATACGCAGCGTCCGCATGCCCTGGCCTATGGCAATCTTGCCCATCTCACGGGTGTTGGCGCGGGCGATAATGAGCTTGCGAATTTCATCCGAGATCGTCATGGCTTCAATAATGGCCATGCGGCCTGCGTAGCCGGAGTTCTTGCAGCGGTCGCAGCCCCGCCCGCGATACAGCGTGACGCCATCGAAGATGCTCGGGTCAATGTTCAGATCCTGAAACATCTTGAATGGATAAGCCACGGGTTCCTTGCAGTGGGAGCAGATGCGGCGTATCAGGCGCTGGGCGCAGGCGAGAATGACTGACGAAGAGATGAGGAACGGCGCGATGCCCATGTCGTCGAGGCGCGCGATAGCCCCGGGAGCGTCATTGCAATGCATCGTGCTCAAGACCTGGTGGCCGGTCAGCGCGGCTTCGATTGCGATTTCCGCGGTCTCTGTGTCACGGATTTCGCCGATCATAATGATGTCGGGGTCCTGACGCAGAATCGAGCGGAGCGCGTTGGCAAACGTGAGTCCGATTTCTTTCTTCACTGGCACCTGGTTGATACCGGGAACCTGGAACTCGACGGGGTCCTCAACGGTCACAATATTGTAAATTGGGTTATTGAGCTCGTTGAGCGCGGAATACAGCGTGGTCGTCTTGCCGGAGCCGGTCGGGCCGGTCACGAGAATGAGGCCGTGCGGTGCGTCCACGGCGGCTTTGAACTGCTGGAATGTGTCCGGGTCAAGGCCAAGCTTGTCAATGCTGGCCGAGAGGTTCGACTTGTCCAGGAGGCGCAACACCACCTTTTCGCCATGCACCGTCGGCATGATGGACACGCGCAAGTCGTAGTCTTTCCCGCCGACCCGGATGCGCATGCGCCCGTCCTGCGGCAAGCGGCGTTCCGCGATGTCCAGGCTGCTCATGATCTTGAACCGCGAGACCAACGCCAGTTGCATCTGCTTGGGCGGCGGGGTCGCGTCCATGAGGACGCCGTCAACGCGGTAGCGCAGCCGCAGCGCCTTTTCAAACGGCTCGATATGGATATCGCTGGCCCGGTCTTTGACGGCCTGAACGAGGATGAGGTTGGCCAGTTTGACCACCGGAGGTTCCTCGCTGGACGCCGCCAGTTGGTCGAGGTTGACTTCTTCGACCGCCTCCCGGTTCGAGACCTCCACACTGTCGGTGTCCTCATCCACGTCACGCTTTTTCTGGGCGTCCTGAATGATGTCCTCCATGCTGCCGCTTTTGGAGGCATCAATCTGGTTCAGCTTGTCCAGAATGGATTTTTCCGAAGCGATCAGCGTGGCTACTTCCAGCTTGGTGATGCGCCGCACGTCGTCAATGGCCAGCACGTTCAACGGGTCGGCCATCGCCAGAAAGAGCTTGTTCTCCAGCCGCGACACCGGGACGACCTTGTGGTTGTAGGCCATTTCGCGCGGAACCAGGTCGGCGACTTCGAGCGGGATGGTGAGGCGGGCGAGATTGATTGGTGGTGTGTTCAGGACGCGGCCCATCGAAACGGCCATGTCCGCCTCGGAAACGTAAGCCTTCTCGAGGATCAACTTGAGCAGGCGGGTGCCTTCTTTCTTCTGCTGCTCGAGGAGTTCTTCGACTTGCTGAGCGCTCAGCAAGCCGTCTTCCATCAGGGCGTCGGCGATGCGTTCACCAAATGTTTTGACCGGAGGCATGGATTTACCGGAACACTTTGCGGACGTTGCCGACAAGCTCGGCCGGTGGCGCCAGGTACCACAGAAGACGATTGGGGGTGGCTTCGGCCAGTTCTTTGGCGGCCTGCTGGTTGAAGGGATTGGCCGTGGCCACGAGGATTGATTTGCTCATGCGGTCGAACGGCAACACGCACCACCGCTGGCAGGTTTGAGCAGGGAAACTCCGCGCCAGATCCATGTCCATGTCATAGCTCTGGAGCGGCAGGAAGGCAAACCGCGACTTGTCGCATAACAATTTCAGCGACTTGTCCACGGGGAGAATTCCTTTGTCCGCCAGTATTTGGATGAACGGCTCCACTACCCCGCCGGGAGGCATGGTCGGATCAACAGTGGACCAGCACAGATCAAAGTCTCCGGCAGTAATAATCTTGCTTTCGACAAAAAGTTTATGCATGGGGCGTCGCCCATCTTCAATTTCCGCGGGGGGCGCCTTGCCGGCGACTTTCAGGGGGAACGCCTTAGCCACTATGGTGGTCTCCGCCGGCATGGCTTCAAGCGGGAAGTTATTGGCCTTGCTTTCGATTTGCTGCAACGCGGCCTGGACATCGGGGTCGTCCGGGTAGCGCTGCAGGATGGTTTCGTATTCAAGGATAGCCGAGGAAAGCTGGCCCATTTGCACGTAGGCCTGGGCGATGCGCTTGGAGGTGCTGACGACGTCTTTCTCGCGATTCAACTTGGAATAAGCTTCCTTGAGAATCTCCAGTGATTGATAGTCCAGAGGCTGCGATTGAGTGATGACTTCAAACATCTCAATCGTCTGCGCCAATTGAGCTTCTTCACTAGGACTTAATATGCTAGCCATGCGAATCTGTTTTGCCGGCCAAGGCATCCCTATTGCCGGGACATTTCGGCAGCCGGACAGACTTCTTGCAGCAAACTTGCGGCCAGTATGGGCGGCGGTGGTTACTTTGGCAAATTCCCTTGTGCCGCAGGCGTTTTGTTCTAAACGCCAGACACTTGTGTCCCATTTTCGCACGCACTGTGAAGGAGGCCCCCGAACTTGGCCATGGGGATGATCGATGGGAGCATTCCTGGCATCGAAATCGCGGCCCGACAAGCCTGCAAGCAATCTTCTTCCATCCGTTCGTCCCCCCTGCCACACTCCTAGCAAATTCATGAACAAACTGCTGATGCTCTTGCTCGGCTTCGCGGCATGGCCCGGTCGCGGCGAAAGCCTCCCTGAACGCTACGCCAGCCAGGGTGAATTGATCATTACGCAACTGACTTCCGCGCCATTTCCTCACCCCAAGCGGGCCGAGGGCTACACCTACGAGGGAAAGCTGTACCCGGCGAGAGAGCATTACTCAGACAACAGGGTGGCGATCTTCTTTCCCAAAGGCTTCCGCGAGACGGGCAAGATTGACTTCGTCGTTCACTTTCATGGCTGGAGAAACAATGTAGAAGGGGTTCTGGTGCAATACCAACTCATAGAACAGTTGGTGGCGAGCGGACGCAACGCGGTCCTGGTCGTGCCGCAAGGCCCACACGATGCGCCGGACTCGTTCGGCGGGAAACTGGAGGACCCAGGCGGCTTCAAACGGTTCATGGCAGACGTGATGCAGACGCTGCAGCAGAAATCCGGGCTGAACAAGAAGGATCTCGCCCTCGGGCAAATTGTGCTCTCGGGTCACAGCGGCGGCTACGAAGTCATCTCTGCGATTTTGGACCGCGGGGAGCTAACCGATCACGTGAAGGAGGTGTGGCTCTTTGATGCCCTCTACTCGCAGACGGAAAGATTCCAAGCCTGGATTGACAGGCAACAAGGCCGGTTCATTGACATCTATACGGAACATGGCGGAACCATGGCCAGGACGGAAGAGTTAATGGCCTCGCTCAAACAACGCGGCACGGCGTTTTTCGCCGCCAAAGAGGGCGACTCCAAACCCGCCGACCTCCAGGCGCACAGACTGATATTCATCTTCACCGACCTGCCACACAACGACGTGGTCAACCAGCGCCAGGAGTTTCGCGATTACCTCAAGACGAGCTGTCTTCAAGAAATGGAGTAATGGAGTACTGGAGTGGTGGAGTAATGGGCTAGTGGGTGAATGGTTTGATGGGTTGATGAAGGAGCCCCGTCTGCGGGTTCCAATTTCCCATCACTCCGCCGCGCCACCCCTCACGGCTGGCTGGTGATCCGGGACCACTCGGCCTTTTGTGTCGCAGCGTACGTTGCGAACGCCTTTTCATTCTGAATCAGGACAGCGCGCACAACGCTCGAATCATCGGCGCGGCCGAGGTTTAGGATCGAATCGGGAATAATGCCCACCTTCTTGTGGGCGTAAATCAGCGCAAACACTGCCTGGGCAAACGCGATGTACGGCAAATCCTTGTAGGCGCCTTCCGCGCTGTCTTCGATAGAGTCGGCCAGGAATTCGAGCTGATCCACCAAGTGGGGGAACAACGGCTCATAGATCTGGGTGAATTCCAACTTCCACTGGGGCAAATGCCGGAGAACATTCTCCACAATCCCCGGTGTTATCGTTGCCGCTCCGCGATTAACAAAAGCCACAATCTCAGGCATGGGCGGACTTTATACGGAACCCGCCTGGGAGGAAAAGACAAATAATTCACCTGCCTCAGCGCCGTCTCATGTCGTCGAGGAACGGCAGGCCCTCGCGATATTTCTGCAGCGCAGCCAAGTCTAACCGCGCGCGGATACAACCTTCGCGGTCTCCGGCGTCCGCCAGAATGTCGCCTTGCGGGTCAACGATAAGCGAACGTCCGGGATAGGTGTAGTAAGGGTCGTTCCCCAGGCGGTTGACGCCAACTACATAAGCCTGGTTCTCGATCGCGCGTGCCTGGAGCAGCCGCACCCAGTGCTGGATCCGCTTTTCCGGCCAATTCGCGATCAGCACAAAGAGCTCCGGCCGGTGCGCCGCCACGGCCGCGCGAAAGATCTCCGGGAATCGCAGATCATAACAGATAAAGGGTGAAACCGTGTAATCCTCCCAGCGAAAGGCCACAGGCTTCTGGCCAGCCTGGTAATGTTCTGTTTCCCCGCCCGGCGTGGACGGCTGCATCTTAGCGTAATAGGCAAGCAACTCGCCAGCCGGTGAGAAGACGAGTGCCTTGTTCCGGGGGCGACCGTCACGGCCGCGCATCGCCGCCCCGGCAACCAGGCAGACACCGAATTCCCGGGCTACGTCGGCGAGAAACTGCTCCGTCGGGCCGCCATACTGTTCCGCGATGGCGTCTGCATTCATGCTGAAACCAGTAGCAAACATCTCCGGCAACACCACCAGCGAGCCCTTAGCCGGCGCAACCTCGGTTAGCAGCTTGCAGACCCTGGCGAAATTCGCGGGCTTGTCTTCCCAGGCAATATCGTGTTGGAGGGCGATGACATTCACGCGGGCACCTTAGGCCAGGTCTTTCGGGCAGGCGAGAATGGAAGTCGCGGGCGCCGCAGGTTTTGACTGAGGCAGCGGGACTGCGGGCGTTGTCAGAACTCCGCCCGATTGGACTCCGGCGGCAGCGGGAGCTTCTTTTCGGCCACGGCTACGAATTGTTCCACCACGCGCGACACCCCTTGGCGCCGCCAGACCAGGACCCAATCCCACCACAGCCGGGGCTGGCTTAGCGTGCGCCAGACGATGCCCCTGATGCGTTCGATCCTCTCAAAGTGGGGCAGCACGCTTACGCCCAGTCCCACCGAGATGAGGCCCAGCATGTTGGTGGGATAACCACCGACCTCCTTGACCACGCGGGGACGAAATCCGGCGTTCGCGCAAAGGCGGAAGAACTCGTCGTAGAACTCGGGCCGGGCTTCGCGCGTGGAAAACACAAAGTCCTCGCTGCGCAAGTCTGCCAGTTCCAAAGCTGCCCGTCTGGCGAGCGGATGCCGCTGGGGCAGCACGACCTTGAATGGCACCCGCCAAATGACCTGGTGGTTGAGCCCGTCAAGCGAGGCCGGCAGGTTCACGAAGGCCACGTCAATGCGACCCTCGCGCAAGGCCTTCAACTGTTGCACTCCCAGGCCGTGGAAGTAGTCAAACTGCACTTTGGGGTGGATTCCCCTGAAGGCCTGGATGACGGGCGCGAGATAGTTGAGGTGGAGCCCGCTGGGGAAGCCAAGAACGAGGCTGCCGGTGATGGCACCCGCCGCCGCGCGCGCCTCGTTGGCTGCCTCCGTCGCCTGGGCCAGAATGGCTCGCGCCCGCTGGTGAAGTACTTTGCCGGCCCGGGTGAGCTGGACCCCGGTGTGGCCGCGCTCGAATAGCGGGGTCTGCAACTCGTCCTCGAGGTCCTTTATCTGGCGGCTAAGAGCCGGTTGGGCCACGCGCAAGCGCGCCGCCGCATGAGTAAAGTTCAGTTCTTCAGCCACCGCCACGAAGTAACGGAGGTGTCTCAATTCCATGCGCCCACCATACCCGGGACGCATGGCTGGACCAAGAAACAAAGTATTGGGCAATCCCCGCCCGAGGGAGTTAAAGGAGGAACAGTGAATGACACGAATGCAACGATGACAGGAACCGCGGGCGTAAAGGAAGTCCGGAGCCCGAAGGTGGAAATCCGAGGGAATGCTGAAGGCCCGAAGGCCGAAAGCCGGGCTCGCCCTGCCGGAGACGGAGATGGGCCCTTGGAGGGCGCTCGTCACGCAACGCCCCGCCGCGTCTTGGTGCTCGCGCTGGTCGGTGCCGCCGTCACCACCCTCGCAGCCTGGTCAGCCTACCGATGGTGGGACTATACGCGCACCTGGGTCAGGACGGACAACGCCTACGTGGCCGCGCACATTCACCAGGTCAGTTCGCCTGTGGCCGGCACCGTAACGGAGGTGCTGGTTGAGGAAAACCAGACGGTTGAGGCCGGCAAGGTGATTGCCCGGCTGGATGAGCGGGATTTTGAGGTCAAGCGTCAGCAGGGGCTGGCGCAAGTGGCGCAGGCGCAGGCGCAAGTGCAGCAGGCCAATGCTCAGATTGCGCAGGCGCGGGCGCAGGTCGCACGTGAGCAGGCCCAAGCCACAAAGGCAAAACAGGATTTCGAACGGGCCAAAGCGCTTTTCCAAGGCACAGCGGGAGCCATCTCCCGGCAGGAGTTCGAGGCGGCACAGGCGGGGGCGGATGCCGCCCAAGCTGCGCTGCTGGCGGCTGAGGCTGCTCTCGCATCAAGCAGCGCACTGGCGGCGGCCGCGCAGGCGCAGGAGAAAGTTGCCCAGGCAAATCTCCAGGAGGCTGAGCTCCAGCTTTCCTACACGGAGATTCTCGCGCCGGCCGCCGGGCGCATCGGAAAGAGGAACCTCGAGACCGGCAATCGCGTCCAGCCGGGGCAGGCCTTGCTGGCGCTGGTCCAGCCGGATTTTTGGGTGGCGGCGAATTTCAAGGAGACCCAGCTTGCGCACCTGAAGCCCGGCCAAGCCGTGCGGCTGCGCGTGGATGCCTTTCCTGGCCGGATCTTTACGGGTCACGTCGAGAGTCTTGCGGCCGCGAGCGGCGCGCAATTCGCGCTGCTGCCACCGGATAATGCCACCGGCAACTTCACGAAGATCGTGCAGCGTGTGCCGGTGAAGATTGCTTTCGACAGCCAAAGCGCTGGTGACTGCCAAGACCGCATCGTGCCCGGCATGTCGGCGGTCGTGCAGATCAAAGTCCGGGAATGAATGCGACCGCGGTGGTGATAGCGGTAAGTGACGAGCCGCTCGCGGGATCGGCGGCCACTGACGCGGTTACGGCGCGGCATTGGATTGCTTTGATCGGTGCCATGCTCGGCGCGTTCATGGCGGTGCTCGACATTCAGATCACCAACGCGTCGCTCAATGACATTCTTGGCTCGCTCGGCGCGACCCTGGAGGAGGGATCCTGGATTTCGACCAGCTACCTGGTCGCCGAGATCATCGTCATCCCGTTGACCGGCTGGCTCTCGGACGTGTTTTCAGCGCGGCGCTACCTGGTGGCCAGCGCCGCGCTATTTCTGGCCTTCTCTGTCGCCTGCGGGTGGGCGTGGAACCTGGAGAGCATGATCGTTTTTCGCGCACTGCAAGGGTTCACCGGCGGCGTGCTCATCCCGATGGCTTTCAACCTCGTCTTGAAGCTCCTGCCCCCGGCGAAGCGCGGGCTGGGATTTGCGCTGTTCGGCATGACGGCGACCTTTGCGCCGGCAATCGGGCCGACGGTCGGCGGCTGGCTGACCGATAACTACGGCTGGCCAGCTATCTTCTACCTGAACCTCCTGCCCGGCGCGTTGCTGATCACTGCGATAGCCTGGGGGCTTGAACCGGAGAAAGCGCAACCCGCCCTGTTGCGACGTGGCGACTGGTGGGGCATTGGCACTATGGCCATTGGCCTCGGTTCGCTTATCGTGTTCCTCGAAGAGGGCAATCGCAACGACTGGCTCAACTCGCAGTTTATCGCGACACTCGGCTTGACGGCAGTGCTGTTCCTTGGCGCGTGCATCCTGATTGAGCTGAACCGGCGCGAGCCGTTCATCAACCTCAGGTTACTGGCGGACCGCAACTTCGGTCTCGGCACTGTAATCAGTACAGCTTTCGGCGTCGGGATGTATGGCGCAATGTACCTGCTCCCGCTTTACCTGGCCCAAGTGCAGGGCTACAACGCGCAGCAAATCGGCCAGACGATTATGTGGAGCGGCGTGCCGCAACTGTTCATGATGCCGGTGGCGGCGGCGCTGCTGCGGTGGTTTGACGCTCGCGTGCTGCTGACGCTCGGGCTGGCGCTGTTTAGCGGCAGCAGCTTTATGAACGCGGGTATGACCAACCTCACCGGCTACGACCAGCTCACGCTGTCCCAACTGGTCCGGGCGCTGGGCATGCCGCTGGTGATTGTGCCACTGACCTCGCTGGCCACGGGCCATATCGGGCCGAAGCAATCGGGCTCCGCCTCGGCGCTTTACAACATGTTCCGCAACCTGGGCGGCAGCATCGGCATCGCCCTGCTGGCGACACAGTTGGATCTGCGGGAAAAACTACACTCGATGCGGGTGGGCGAGGCGATTAGCGTCTTTAGTCCCGTGACGAGCGAGCGACTGGACGCCCTGACGCAGCACTTCGTGGCGCGCGGCGCTGAAACGGTCGCGGCGGGACAACAGGCGCTTGGCACAGTGGCAGGGGTGGTGCGGCGGGAAGCCTTGGTGATGGCCTATGGCGATTGCTTCTACCTGCTTGGCGTGTTGCTGCTGGCGATGGTGCTGCTGGTGTGGTTTTGCCAGGGCGCAAAGGGAGGAGCCTTGGCCGCGCATTAGATCGTTTAGCCTATCAGGGCTTAAACAAGGGGTCGTCAATCAAAGGCAATCCTGATACCGGGAAGAGCTGGTGCCGGACGGCTTCCTGTTCACGCCGATATTGCAGCAATGCGGGAAAGCCGTGGCGAACCAGCTCGCCCCAGAGGCTCACGGAGCGGGGCAGGGCGCCCCGGTACGCTTCAGCGGCCAAGTATAAATCAGCGGTCTTAAACTGGCCCCTCCAGCGCGAGGCAACTGCTGTGGTGAGCCACCATCGATAGAGGGCGGTGCGGTGCTCGATCCAAATGGCCTTGGCCGGCAGCGAAAACTCACTGGCGGTGCGCAAGGCGTGGATGGGCACGAGCTTCCGCTCGATTCTCCGAATGGCCAATTTCTGTGGTGACGCGCTTAGTGATTGACTGTGCACGCGCCACCGGATCAGCGGCTCCGGGTCCCACAGAAAGTCGAAGCCGGTCGCGGCCAGGAGGATCCATAACATCCAGTCCATGGCCCACACCCAGCGCGGGGCGTAATAGGGCAGAATGGAGCGAGTGATATCCATGCGCGCCAGAGTGGAAGGCCAGTTGACGATGTCATGCTGGAGAAGAATGCGTAACATGCGATCCGCCGGCAGGGATTCCGGCAATCGGCGGCCTAACTCAGGCAACGCGCGCTGGGTGGTGTCGTTGAGGCAGGGTTTGCCGTGCTCATCCATCCAGTTCGAGGCTCCGTGGATTAAAACGGCTTCCGGCCGAGCGGCGAGTTTGGGAAGGCGCTTCTCGAGGAAAGAGGGGTCCAAAATGTCGTCCGTGCCCGGCGGACACCAGTATTGGCCACGCGCGGCGCTCAATAGGAACAACACACCGGCGTGCATGCCGCGGTTCGGCTTCCAACTGAAGAGCTTGAAGCGTGGGTCACGGAGAAAGGGCCGGATGGTATTGACACTTTCATCCGTGGAGCCATCGTCGCCAATCAGGACCTCAAAGTCGCGGAACGTCTGGGCCAGGATGGACTCGCAGAATTCGGGAACGTAGCGCGCCGCGTTGTAGCAAGGAACGATGAAGCTAACTGCCGGTGTGCTCATAAACCAGGTCCGCGCCTTCAGGAGTGCGTGCGTTCGAGGGCTGCCCACGAGCGGGGCAGGTTCTTACGAACTTCAATGTCCTCAAAGGCTTTCCCCTGGCGTGCTCCGGTCTTCCTGGCCCAGGCCGCCATGCGGGACACGCCTTCTTCCAGCGGCACATTCTTGACCAGGTCGCCGAAGTGCCCTTGCACCTTCGCGTGCGAGGAATAGGCGTGGACGACTTCATTGCGCGCGTCGAGGTGCCGGATGCATGGCTCCTCGCCCATGGCCCTGGCAACCACTTGCGCCACCTCCAGCACCGAGTAGGGCTTGTCCGCGCCCACGTTGAAGACCTGGTTGTAACACGCCGGGCGAACGATGCTGGCGGCAATGACCGGTGCGACGTCGTCAATGTAGCTGAAGGCGCGCGTTTGCTTGCCGTCGCCGAAGATAGTCATCGGCAGGCCTTGCATAACCTGATTCATGAAGATGCCGATGACATTGCGATAGCGGTCGCCGATGTTCTGGTTCTCCCCGTAAACATTGTGGGGTCGGAAGATGACGCTATTCAGGCCGAACATCTCATGGGCTTCCCGCAGATCGAGTTCCACCGCATATTTGGCAATGCCATAAGGGTCCTCGGGCTGCGGCACGAGTTCCTCGGTCATCGGCAATTGGTTGCGGCCATACACGGCGATGGACGACGTGAACACAAAACACTTCACCTCATGGTTAACCGAGGCGTTGATAAGGTTGACGCTGCCCAGCAGGTTGTTGGTGTAATTGAAATGCTTGATGAAATGGCTCAAGCCCTCTGCCGCATACGCCGCGAGGTGGAACACGTAGTCAAATTTATGCTCGGCGAACAGCTTCTGCACCAACGCCGCGTCCGTGACCGAGCCCTGGACGAATTGCACGCCCTCGGGAAGGTGATCGCGGAAGCCGCCACTCAGGTCGTCGAGTCCAGTGACGCGATTGCCTTCGTGGATCAGGCACCGGCAAACATGTGAGCCAATGAAGCCAGCCGCGCCGGTGACCAGAACTTGCGAACTCATTGAGAAAGCCTAGCGAGTGGCATCTCATGCGGCGAGGCTTTTTTCAAGTATCGCCGGGGGTCTGAGGTGAGGTTGGAGCTTATCGGAACACCGGGTCATTGACCTGGGCTATGCCGGCGACCGGGAACCGCTGGGAGTGGGAGGCGCGCTGCTCCAGTAACCGAGTAGCCACGGCCCCCGGCCCATGTTTGGTCGCCTCCAACCAGAGTGAGACACGCGACCTCTTATTATCATAAAACGCGGCAGCCCCCTGTTGCAGCCACTCGGGTTTGAGTTCCCCCTGCGCGCGCAGAGTGAGGGCACGCAAGAGCCAGCGATGATAGAGTGTCTTGCGCCATTGTCCCCACAGTTCAGCCGCCATGCCGGAAAACCGCGCCGCGCAGGCCAGGGCGCACAACGGCGCCAAAGCCACCTCCGCGTGTCTTAAAGCTGCTCTGGCAGGATTCTCGGTAAGCGACTGCGAATGAATCCTGTACTTGTTCTGCGTTTGGCCATCCCACAGTACGTCGTAAACGGTGGCCGCGTGCAGGATCCAGGAAAACCAGTCGTTGGTGTAGCCCCAGTTCCAATGAGAGAATGGGAGCACCTGCCTGGTCACGCTGCTTCTCACCAGGACTGACGGCGTATTAATCACGTTATGCTGCAAGAACACTCTCAGGGACCTTGGGGGCGATATCCGTAGCGGCATGCTGGCAGGTGCCAACGCACCCTTAGCAGGCCCGCCGGACTCATCAATCAGCTCGGGCGGCCCATGTACGAGGCACGCCTGCGGATTCGATTCCATCACCTCCAACCTCCGCTCAAGAAAGGAAGGGTAGAGCACATCATCGGCACCCGGCGCGCACCAGTATTCTCCTTTGGCCGCGGAGCACAAGATGGTCCAGGCCTGGTGCGCGCCCCGGTTCTGCTCCCAGCTCAGGAGCTGGAACCGCTCGTCCTGAACGAAGGGAGCCAGAGAGGACACTGTGTCGTCCTGGGAACCGTCATTGCCGATGAGCACCTCGTAGTGCGGATAAGTCTGTGCCTGTATGGACCGGCACAACTCGGGGAGATATCGTGCGGCGTTATAGGCCGGCACGAGGATGCTCACCAGGACAGATCGCTGGCTCATAAACCCGGCGGCTGCGGATCACGGACACCCACGTACAGACCGAATGCCTTCCGATCCCATCGGACGGTCCGGAAGCCAGCGGATTCGAGCAACGCGCCGAAGTTCTCGACCGGCTGCAGTCGTTCCGGGTCCTCGTGCACCTCGGCCACCACAGCGCGAAACCTGCCCAGGTCGGGCGGGGTTGTCTGGCGGACAATCTCCCACTCGGAGCCTTCGCAGTCCATCTTCAGCAGGTCAAAGGCCCCCGGGGTTTGGCTGAGCCACTCACGCAAGGCTACAACTTGAATGGCCCGGCCCTGGGGTTGTCCGTTGCCCGTCGCTGGGCTGTAAATGTTTGTCCCTCCCGGGCTGTCCTGCTTGAGGGTGATTTGGGCTGTCCGGGACCGGCCTCCGACCGCGTAGTCCAGCGCGTGGGCGAAGGCGCAACTATTTTGCATGAGATTGAACCGCAGCAGCCGAAAGGAGTCGGGCTCCGGTTCGAAACAGAACGCTTCGTCCACCTTGGCCGCCTGGCTCAGCCAGATGGTGAAGGAGCCGAGATTGGCGCCGATATCCACCACGCGCAGCCCCTTTCGCGGCAGGACGGGGAGTACATCGCGGTAGGTTTCTTCAACCAGCACTTCGCGCAGGACAAAGAGGTCCGCCAGCGCAGTGGTGGCGGGACGGGCGAGCATTACATAGGAGCTTGGCCCATTGTGGATGGTATAGGGAAAATACTTTAGCCTAATGAAGCCCAGCCGGAGCAGCGTTATCACATAGGGATTCTCGAAGTGGCGATGTAACTGCCGGAAGATGCTCAGGGCATTGAAAACGTTCATGCGGCTTCAGGTATTCTCGTGGGTGATCATGGGTTGCCGGCCGCAGACGGGCAATCACTTTTTGGGGCGGATTTGACGACGGGGCGGATGGCGTGAGGGTGTGTTGCACAGCTCAGGTGCGGGCGGCACGCACGGAGTGCTCGCCCTGCCAGTCGAAGCCCAAGGTGCAACACCTCCACATAGAGGCGCTGACCCTCCCGCCTGTCAGGAAGTGAGCCTCCTTGCGTCGGCTGCTGCGCTATCGCGGCTTGTTGTATCAGTCCATGGCAATTCGAGCTGTTCATCTTTCGGGTGTTTGGTGTAATTCGTGGTTTGAAGTGCCCCTTATGGGGTAGAATGCCATGGCCTTAGATACTAAGATCTGCGTACTGACGGGCGCCAACGGCTTTGTGGGGAGCCAGTTGCGGCGCCACCTGGAACGGGAGGGGTGGCGGGTTATTGCCTGGACGCGGCAGCCTGCGCCGGGGAGCGGGGCGGCGGCTTTTCGTCTCGGCCAGGAGGTTGATCCCGGGCTGCTCAAGGGCGCGCGGGCACTGGTGCATTGTGCGTATGATTTCGGGCCTCGGCGCTGGGGGGACATTGCCGCGACCAATGTGACCGGTTCGCAGAAGCTGCTGGAAGCCGCCCGCAAGGCCGGGGTGGAGTCAATCGTGTTCATTTCCTCCCTGAGCGCGTTTGCCGGGTGCCGGTCGCTCTATGGGAAGGCGAAGCTGGAGATCGAAAGCGCCGCCCAATCCGTGGGGGCGTATGTTATCAGGCCAGGCCTGGTGTATGGCGATAGTCCGGGCGGAATGTTTGGCCGGTTGGTCCGGCAGGTGCGGAGTTCGCGCTTCATCCCGATCATGCGGGGCGGACAGCAGGGGCAGTATCTTCTCCACGCTGAAGACCTCGGGAACTTGATCCGGGCCTGTCTGGACGGCCAGTTCCCCAAGCGGGCGGAACCCATTACCATTGCCCACGAGCAAAGGTGGGAACTGAAGGAAATTCTCGGCCACATCGCCGGGGCAATGGGTAAGCGGGTGTCGTTTGTGCCCATGCCGTGGTGGTGCGTTTGGCTGGCCCTCAAATCCCTGGAACTGGCAGGGGTGCAGACCAATTTACGCAGCGATAGTCTGATCAGCATGGTGTATCAAGATCCCTGCCCGGCGTTTGCTTCAGCGAAAACGCTGGGTTTCGGGTGCCGTCCCTTCAAACTCGGCCCTGGCATCCTCTTCCTTGTGGACGCTTGAGCGTCTGATATTGCCCGGAGCCGGGCAGGGTCACCAGGAGAATGATTTCCACATGTCCACGAATGCCATGCTCGATCACTTGGCTTGCCATCTTGGTCAAAGTGCGTGACCATTCCGACATGAGCGCAACCGTGAGCATCGGGAAAGCCAAGCTCAAGCTGTGCGACCTCGTCGAACAGGCGCGCCAGGGCCAAACGCATATTATCATTGTGCATGATCAGCCGTGCGCGCAACTTGGTCCGGTGCGGTTCCCCGCCCGCGCCCTGACCGAGGAATGGAGACAGCGGGTCAAACGCATCCGGCTCAACCGACCGGGGCAGAAACGGCTCTCGCTGTCTGAACTAATCCGGGAGGGACGCAAGTGAGTTTTGTCCTCGATGCGATTGCTGCGGTCATAATATCGTCCCGGTGCCGCTGCACCCTTGCGCTGGCTCTTCCACTTGGCTTATCGCCGAGCGATTGAATATCTCAGCCTACGATGCCGGCTACATCGCCATTGCCAAGAGCCGTGGCTTGCCCCTCTTTTCCAAAGACACTGTCGTTATCAAGCGGGCGCCAAGAGTCGGTGTGACCGTCGAACCTTGATACTCCTGTGCTCGGGAGACGCCCGTAAGGGTCACCCGGTAGGGGAGTGGGGCTTACTTAGGCAGCCCTGCTTAGTATCTGGAGCAGCAGAATGAACCGGGACCTGTGCCAAGACCTCTGCGATTATTGAAACCCGACGCATGAAGCGCCCCCTTACCTCTACGCTGCTGGCCTGGCGGACAGTTGCTTCCGCCGCTCACGGCGTTGCCGTGCTCGCGCAGCCGTTGCCAATGGCCGCTTCGGCACTGCCCAGGCCTAACATCGTTGTCATCCTAGTGGACTACATGGGCTTCTCGGACATCGGCTGCTACGGCAGCGAGATCCCGACGCCCAATCTCGATAAACTGGCCGCTGGCGGACTCCGCTTTACCCAATTCTATAACACTGGCCGCTGCTGCCCGACGCGTGCCTCAGTGCTCACGGGGCTTTAGGGGATGCAAAGACTCGCCTCCGAGCGGATGTTTGTGCGCAAACAGGGAATCTCGCCCGGCATGCCCAAGTTTTCGATTCACCAGAGCAATGCGGGCGCAGTAGTCAGCAGGCAGCCGTGTTTGTCAGGACCTCGTAGGGGATTTCCTGTTGTCAGCGCTTCTTGTAGAAGATCACGGCTGAGCCGGGCTTGGTCTTGATTTCCACCGGAAGCCCTCGATCCATCAGCTCCTTACCGCTCAAGGTTCTCGGCACGCCGCCATCGTGGTCGGTGATTTCGTATTTCGCGGATGGGGCCAAGCCCATTAGGCGCAAGTGCTGGATGGGCTCGGTGTTCTTGTCGCGGCGGAAGGCTTGGATCACGCCGCCCTTGAGGTCGGGGCGGTCGAACTGCCAGGCAATCCAGTCGGTGAGCTGGATGCTGTAGGGCGTCAACGGGTAGTAGTCGCCAAGCATGAGCGGCGCGACGCTGCGGCACTCATCATAGGCAAGCCTGGTGGAGGCGTTGGTGCCGCCATAGCCGGAGCAGGGCATGATGTAGCTGCGGGCACTGTAGGGATCGGTGAAGGAACAGCCGGAACCGTAGTAGGGAATCCAACTTGAAATGCCGTAAGTGTGGCCCTGGTTCGGCATAGTGGCTTCGTGGCCAAACTGAAAGTCGCTGCGGAGAAGCGGAACGGCGCGGCGCAAAGTCTCCAGGTCGTTGCGGCGGCCCCCGGAGGAACACGAGTCTATGAGCAGGCCGGGATGGCGGCGGCGGAGTTCGTCCCAGAAGGCGAGGTAGCCCATAACGTGCTTCATTTCGGTCATGCCCCGGCGGTTCGGTGGGTCGTTGGCGCGCCAATTCGGCAGGGGATCCATGTTGAAATCCTGGCGGTAGTAATCAATGCCCTGTTCGCGCAGCATGCCGTCAATGTGGTCCACGAGCCACCGCCACGCGTCAGGGTTGCCGAGATTGAGGAGGTTGCCGCCGAGGATCCAGTCGGGATGGTTGGTGGCGAGCCAGCTCTCGCGGTCGCCGACGCGCTCGGGCTCGAACCACACGATGAACTTCTTGCCCTGCGCATGCAGCCAATCGCTGAAGGTTCGGAAACCCCGCGGGTAGCGGGCCGGGTCAATCTCCCAGGTGCCCGTATTAGGCCAACTGCCCTTGCAGGGGTACCAGCCGGCGTCGCGCCACGCGATGTCGAAAGGGATGCCGTTTTGGTTGAACTCTTCGACTGTATCGTAGAGGTCTTTCTCGCCGCCTTTCTCGAAGGTGCGGTAGCATTGCATCTGCATCATAGTCGGCGGCGGGTGGCCGTTGATGCGGGGGATGTCGTGGGCCAGGAACCAGCGGCGCCAGAGGTTCTGCCCGCGGACGGTGTCGTTGCCCTTCCAGAAGAGCGCGGCAATGAGCAGCGTGCGGATTTCCTCGCCTGGCTTGAGGAACAGATAGGTCACCTGCTGGCCCGCTACCATTCGCAAGCCGCGCTGGTCGTCGCGGAGGAACGAGCAGCCCCATTGGCCGGGCCAGCCGATGGCGAAGATGAGGCCGCCACCGGGCGTTTGCAGATTGAAGTAGGGCCAGCCACGGGGGCCGTTGGTGGGGCGGCCACCGTCGGGGGCGAAGGAGTTGCGAGAGCTGGGGCCGAGCTTGAGCAGATAGGGCTCATAGCTTTGCGGGACGCACCAGTCGCCCTTATTGCCGTGCAAAGTGAACTCGCCATCCACGCCGCGCTCGAACCTCGCATCGAGGGGCTGGAGGTTTTCAAGGATCGGCGTGTCGGCCTGTCCGGTGTTTTTGAGGAAGACCGTCCATTCGGCGACAGGATAGTCAGCGTATTCGACGGCGACGCAGCGAACCTCGAGGCCAGTGCGCGGGTCGGTCCAGGTGAGCGTGTGCTGGGTGCGCGAGGAGTCCAGTCTCTGGCGTGCTGTCTTCTTCGGCCAATTGGCCAGCAGGTCATCTGATGATCTGCCGTCATAGGAGAAAGAGAAAGGCAGCGCGCTGGAGCGCTGGATGGGAGGCAGGCGGGCCTCTTCACGGCGGTCCCGGAGTGGCATATCGCCAAGCCAGAACTCTTTCCCGTCTGCCAGCGTGGCCTTGGCGTCGGCCCAATCGCATTGATCCCAGCCGATGCCGTCACCGGCATCCCCGATCTCGAGCGTGAAGGTGTCGGCGCCGGCGAGGTCAACATTCACCTCCCGGCCCGGAGTGCCGTACCGCATCACGTCGGATTGAAAGGCCACTTTGTCTTTCACTTTGACGGTGAAGATCACGCTCCCTTTGCCGTGCGCCGTGTCGTCGTTGTGGTCCAAGCCGGCAACCGCGGTGAAGCTCTTGCCGGGGCCGGGGAGGCGCACCTCGATTTTGCTGACCGCATGGCAATAGAGGCCGCGCGTGTATTCTCGGTCGCCGATCCGCATGGCTTTGTCCCCGCGGCCATTCTGGGTGACCCGATCATGGTTCGCTAACACATCCAGGCCAGGCTCGGGAGGCTGCGGGGCCGCCTCAGCGGGCTTGGCAGGGGAGGGCTTGAGCATGCAGTCGAGGAGATGCTCTTTCAGCCAGGCCTTTTCGGCGCCCAGCTCTTGGCTGGTGGGTTTGATCTCACGGGCTGCCACGGTGTGACCCGTGGTGAGGATTATCAAGGCCGCGAATGCCATTCCGAAGGTCGCCAATTCCGTTTTCATAATCTCGTTCTTCCCGCACTGCGCGCACAGCGAAAGCGCCGGGGAGCGCTTCCTCATGAACAGTTCTATTTACAGCGATGGCCGCCCATTTGTCGCGCCTGAAAGTGCGGTGAGTTTCCTCGAGGGCCCAGATATACGTCCAGGTTCGACAGGGCGGATTCAAAAAGGCGCCAATCAGGGGCGGGGGCGGCCTCGTCCCCGGTTCCTACAGAGAGACCCCCAAAGCACGGGGACGAGGCCGTCCCCGCCCCTTTCTTGAATCGGCCCAGGTTCGACAAGCCAGTTGCACGGAACCTGACTTCAGGCGATATTTATGTTATCATAACCTTGGATTAGGCTTGCTTTGGAGTTTTGGGCATGGACGCGATGGCACACCAGGCAAACCGGGGCGCAAGCCAAACGGCGAAGGAGTTGTTGCCCCTGGTCTATGAGGAGTTGCGCCGACTCGCCTCCGACAAGTTCTTCCCCGAACGCCCCGGACAGACACTCCCACCAACGGCTTTGGCTCATGATTGGCGGAGCGTGGCCGGGGTGAATTATTTTCTGGAGCGGAGCGCGAATCCAGCCACGCCGTTCACGCTCATGGCCACGAACATCCTCGGCCAGACGGGCACGACGAGCTACGGAGATACCGACGCTGCGGGCAAGGGACCGTTCTTCTACCGGGTGGGCATTCGGAGCCCATGAGCCGACGCAGGCTTCAGCACCAGAAACAGAAAGGTCATTATGAAGAAACCAATTAGTCTAACAGTCCTCACCCTGCTGCTGGCAGTTTCCAGTCTCTCCGCTGCCACGCACTATGTATCCCTGGGGAGCACGAACCCGACGCCGCCCTACACCAACTGGGTCACGGCGGCCACGAGCATTCAAGCTGCCGTCAACGTGGCCGCGGCAAACGATGTGGTCTTGGTGACGAACGGGGTTTATCCGGGTTACGTCTCAGTGACCAACGCGTTGGCGCTGCTGAGCGTCAACGGCTCGCAGCTCACGGTCATCAATGGCGGCGGCACGAACCGGTGCGCTTACCTGACAAACGGCGCAAGCCTGACTGGGTTCACCCTGACTAACGGTGGTTACACCAGTTGGCAATACAATGGCGGCGGAGTGGAGTGCGCATCCACGAACGCCTTCCTTACCAACTGTTTGATTGTCGGCAACGTGGTTGGCTACGCCAGCGGCGGCGGGGCGTATGGGGGCACGCTCTACAACTGCACGCTCAGCGGCAACAGGGTGCTCGCCGAAGGGGGCGGGGCGTACGGGGCCACGCTCTACAATTGCACGCTGACCGGCAACTCAGCGGCGTTCGCGAACTCCCTTGGCGGCGGGGCGTGTAGTTGCACGCTCTACAACTGCACGCTGAGCGGCAACTCGTCTCTCGACGGCGGCGGCGGCGGGGCATGTGGCAGTACACTCTACAACTGCACGCTGAGCGGCAACTCGGCCACTGCATGTGAATGTGGTGGTAGTGGCAGTGTCGGCGGCGGGGCGGACGGTTGCACGCTCTACAACTGCACGCTGAGCGGCAACGGGGCCGAATCGGGAGGCGGGGCGTTTGGGAGCACGCTCTACAACTGCATTGTTTATTTCAACACGTCGTATTTAGACACGTCGTCAGGTGCCACGAATTTTGACTCCTCCAGCATCCTGAACTACTGCTGCACTACACCACTGCCCACTAACGGTGTCGGCAACATTACCAACGCCCCTTTGTTCGTGGATTCTGCCAACGGCAACCTGCGCCTCCAATCCAACTCTCCCTGCATCAACGCCGGGAACAACACTTACGTGACTACCACCACCGACCTTGACGGTCGCCCGCGCATTGTCGGCGGCACGGTGGATATGGGCGCCTATGAGTGTCAGTCGCCCGCGTTGCTCGATTTCTACAACTGGCTGCAAACCTACGGGCTTTCGACCAGTGCTTTATCGGTTTACGCCGATTCCGACGGCGACGGCATGAACAACTGGCAGGAGTGGGTTTGCGGCACCAATCCCACCAACCGGCTTTCCGTGTTGCGCCTGCTCTCGCCCTCCATCACCGGCACAAAGCTGACGGTCACTTGGCAGAGCGTGGCCGGGGTGAACTATTTTCTGGTACGGAGCACGAATCCAGCCGCGCCATTCACGCTCTTGGCCACGAACATCCTCGGCCAGGCGGGCATGACGAGCTACGGAGATACCAACGCTGCGGGCAAGGGACCGTTCTTCTACCGGGTGGGCGTGAAATGCCCCTGAGCCGCGACAATTCAGTACAACCACAGATGGACACAAATCAACACAGATGAGAACTCCTCAAAACGGCGCTTTCTCATAGTGGAAATCCGATCACCGAGAAGTGACCGAAAGCAGGGCGGAGCAAGAGTGGGGTCCAGCCATGAGAATCTGTGTTCATCTGTGTCCATCTGTGGTTCTCTTCTGCATGGATATGGCTAAACCGATGACACTGGTGGCACGGTTACCACGTGCAGCGCCGCCAGGACGTGCGCTTCGGGAATAACCACGGGGTGTTTCTTTCCGATAGAAGTTTCATCTTCGCCTCGACCTTCTCCAGCATACCTTGCCGCCGCAACGCCACTCCCACAACCAGTTGGGAGTAGCCCGCCTCGGGCGTGATCCGTGGATCGGCTGAAATCGCGGGCCTGGAGTTACGGCGAACCCAGGCGGAAAAACCGATTCCCTGACGGGGATGTATTGATTGTGATGGAATTGTTCGTCCCATCGCTGGAAACACCAGCGCTGGCCGTCCAATGGGTTAAGTCCGGACTTTGCCGCAAGGCCAAGCCCGTCAAAGAGGCGGGCCAGGAGATTTTCAGGCTGCCCGCGGAAGGCGTGACGGTCAGTGTTCGTGTCGCCCCAGAAGCGGATGGGCTTGGATTGCTGAGCCGCCCCAGGAAGAGCACGCTCCCGGTATGGGTGTCCCGAATCAGAAAGAGGAAAGGATGATCGGCTCGGAAGACGGGCGGGCCATCTTCAGGAAACGCGGTGGTTCCTACCACGCCGACTGTTGCCGCAGCCGCTTCTGTGCCTGCTTCGTTCACTTGTCCCCAGGCTTTGTGGAAGAGATGGGAAACGTAGAGATCCCTCCACCCATCTATCCCTGAAAAGTCCGCAACACCTGGCGTGAAGGCGTCAGGCATGCCCATCTCCGCCAGTTTGTCGGTCAGCTCGAACGAGGACTGCATCGTAAACCTGGGCAGGAAGACCTCGACCGGCTGCTGCACCATTTGGGCCAGCACGTTTGAGAGAAACGCGGGAGACAACTGCTGCTCCAGTTGAGCCAAGCCATCGATCTGCGACGGCAGCAAGATAAGCATTGAAACCTGATTGCTGGCGTAAGGCAGCTCGATCGCTTGAAAACCGTTGGTTGGAGCGGGGTTCCGGAACCCGTAAGGGTAGTTCTGCATATAGTTAAACGTTAAGCCGCTGTCTGTCGGTGAAGGCTGGTGCATCAGCGGCACCTCCACTTCGTCATTGGTGGAGAGGAAGAACGGCTGGGTCGAAGTATTAGTTTGTGCAAATGCCGTGGTCCAAACGCCCAGGAAGTAAATGGCGTTGGCCAGGACCAGCCGGGTGTGGTCATCCAGACTGCCAGGGGGCAGAATATCCTGGATTCTGTCGTGCGTCTCCTGCGCCACCCAATCGTTGATAGTCTGTCTGGCCGCATCGGCTGAGTTCACGAAGTCAGCCTGGTTGATGTTGGCCTGATATTGGTTGCTGGCGGTTTCCAGAAAGGCGGGCAGGAAAGGAAAACCTTCCTGGGTCCATAAGGCGTTGGCGATATCCAGCTCGATGGCGTTGGTCTGTTGGTCCGTGGCAAGTGCCGCCTGGAGTCCTGAGAAGAGTGAGGCGACTTGCTGCTGATTCGTACCGAAGCCGAGGACCTGAGACATCTGCTGTTCCGTATTGCCACTGGCGCCGGCATACAGCATAGCCAGGCAGGTGGAGATGCTGTACGGCGAGAAAAACAGATTGCCCGGCGTGGTCGCCAGTTGGCTATAGAGATTCAGGGCGAAGGCCGTGTTGCCGGCCACAACGGTCTGGACCTGAGCAGTCCCGGCGCTTGGCAAAGAAATGAGGGTCAAGCCCAGAAGGGGGAGCAGGCTGGTTTTCATATTCCAAGTCGAGATTCTGGAAGACATAGTATCAGCCTAGCACGGTCCTGAGGCCAGTCAATCCTGAGGTTCCACTGCCTGAGCACCCACAGGGCTGATTCAAGAAAACGAGGTGCGCTTGGGTAGCGGGATTTTTGTGGCGGGCAATCGCGGCTCTGCGGCGCTGGAGTCTGGCCCAAGTCCCCGAGGGCTTCTGGGAAACCCAAGGCAAACCGA
>Ga0224558_1000685_pt1 | contig 39185 bp, 36 predicted proteins | sample 714S32024metaG_FD_180682 | JGI IMG/M metagenome (GOLD analysis project Ga0224558, IMG submission 180682) | Peat soil microbial communities from Stordalen Mire, Sweden - 717 S3 20-24 | ecosystem: Environmental > Terrestrial > Soil > Wetlands > Peat | place: Sweden: Norrbotten County, Stordalen... | reverse complement strand
GCAGGAGGGACCGGGGGGGCGCCAGCGGGGAGCGGCACCGCGCCCTCTGCTGCACCGGCGGCCGACGGGCAGCCCTCCACCGTGCCCGGCCGGCCGGGCCCGGCCGCCTGAACCGGCGACGCCCGATGGTGATCGGATGGGACGCGGTGGACCGCCTGCCCGCTGCCTGCCTGCTGTCCGCCTACCGCCCGGACCTGCGCAGCTTGAACTGGGCACCCGCGGGGTCGGTCACGGTGGCAATACGTCCGTAGGGGGTGTCCTCCGCGTCCATCACGACCGACCCGCCGAGGGCCTCGACCATGGCGACCGCGACGTCGGCGTCGTCGACCTCCCAGTAGGCCGACCAGTGGGCCGGTACCCCGTCAGGCAGGAAGGCGGAGGCGTCGAAGATGCCGGCCAGGTCGCCGTCGCCCCCTGGGTCGCGCATGGTGGTGTAGCGGAACTCTCAGTGTCCCCGACCACCGTGGCCTCCCATCCGAACACCGATCGGTAGAAGTCGGCGGCGGCTGGATGGTCGCGGGTGTGCAGCTCGAACCAACTCGGCGCACCGTGTTCGCCGAGTACCGTGAACCCGGGGAAGGTACCGGCCTCCCAGGCCCCGAGGTGGGCGCCCGTCGGATCGACGAGTACCGTCTGGATGCCGAGATCGGCAACCGGCATGGCCGGCGCGATGATCTGGGCGCCGGCGGCCTCGGCCAACCGGTCGGTTCTGGCGATGTCGTCGGTGTCGAGATAGATCTTCCAGCGGTCGTCGGCCCGCATGTCGCCCATGTCGCCCATGCAGCCGGCCACGGGAGCTCCCTCCCGGGTGAACATGAAATAGCCACCGAACTCGGGGCTCGGCTCCTGGGCCTCCCAGCCGAAGAGGTCGGCGTAGAACCTGCGGCTGCCTTCGACGTCGGAGGTCCACAGATCAGCCCAGCACGGCGATCCGAGGGGTGCACTGTCACGGGTGGGCACGGCTGCTCCTTTCAGTCCTGGGCATGGCTGCTCCTTGTGGTCCGGTGGTTCGTTCGACTGCAACGACGCGGGGCCGACGGCGGGAAGTCATCGGTCGCCGGCGGCTCTTCCCCAGGGCCCACGGTGCCACATGCCGCCTCGGCGCGCCTCCGCAACCGTCACGGGTACACCCGGCTCAGGGCGGCCGGGGGCGGGAAGGCCCATCGGGTTCGGGAACGGGACGATCCCGGCGTCGGCCACCGTCGTCGCCAGGGACCGGAGACCGTCGAACAGGACGGCGGCCCCGGCGTCGTCCAACGCGTCAAAGGGTGGAGCGGCCAGCGCATCGGTCCGCTCCTCGATCGCCCGGCGCGCCTCCCGTCCGGTCGGAGAGATGGCGCTCCCGGCAACCAGGCCGCGCGCCTCGAGGCGGCGACGGGCAGACTCCCACTCGTCGACCGACCACCCGCGGTTCGCCGTGAACAGGTCGCTCGACAGGCCCTCCGAGATGGCGAACAGCACGAGCGCCTCACAGCCGTCGAGTCCGGCGACGGTCAGGGCGGCGACGTGCCCGTCGCCCCGGTGCTCACGCAGGCTGGTGCACGCCTGCCACAGGTCCTCCACGGGATCATCGGACCGGCCGAGGGCGCGGTTGGCGCTGAACAGCGCCCGACCCGACCCGTCGGCCCGGTCCACCACCCGGGCGAGCAGGTCGGCCAGCTGACCGGCCGACGGGTCGGCCGCGGGCTCGACCCGTCGCAGCGCGACCGCCGCCCCCGCCCGCCGGGCCGAGAGGGCCCGGGCCGGGTCGGTGCGCTCCCACGCTTCGGGGATCGACCGCTCGACCATGGCCGGATGGAAGTTGAAGAAGAGCGCGGTCACCACGGACGGGCCCACCACTCCCAACGGTGCCGCCCGGGCCGCGAAGTAGCCCGTCCAGAACCCTCGCAGTCCGGCGGCCCGAAACTGCTCCCGGCTCTCGGGAGCGAAGTAGGTCACCGCGTGGATCGTCTCCAGGCACCGCCACCACTCCCGCGCCCCACGGGGCCGAGCGGGAGCCGGACCCATCAGTCGCCGGCAGGTTTCCCGCTGCCGGCTCCGGACGGTCCACCGGGGCCGGCCAACACCGGCGTGGCGGTCTGTGCGGCGAACAGGCCGACGACACCCACGACCGCCAGGGCGACGAGGACCACGGCGACCGCTACCAGGGTGGTGGGGTTGTCCCAGATCACCAGCACGAGCAACCCGACGGCCAGCACCCCCCACTGCAGTCCCTTCCGGTGGGCCGCCACGAAGCCGTAGACCGGCCCCTCGGTCATCCACAGCGGCTTCCGCCGCTCGGACAGCCATGCCCGGAGGTGGCGGTTGCCGGCGACAAAGGCCCCGAGGGCGATGATGGCCGCCACGATCAGGATGGAGCGGACCGTGAGGCGCAGCGCCCCGGTGACCTGGCCGATCAGTGCTTCATTTGCCTCTTTCGACTGGGAGGGGCTGAGCGACGCCAGGTACTGGTTGCGGGCGACGGCCAGCACCACCAGGATGAGCGCCATCGAGAGCGCCAGACCGGTTGCGGCCCGCACCAGGCCGCGGCGCCGGTCCCGGGCCAGCACGACTCCGCCGGCGAAGCACAGCAGGGTGATGATCGGGAGCGCCAGCGCGACGTCGTCGAGCACCCGGGTCAACCGCTGGAGCTTGACCAGCTCCTTCGACTGGAAGAGGACGAAGTTGAGCCCCTTGACCGCCGGCACCTTGTCGAACACGGTGATGCCCCGTGCGTCGAGCGCCTTCTTGGCCTGGACCTCGACCTGGCTGAGGTCGAGGGTGACCTTGCCGTCGCTGTTCGACAGGGCACCCTCCTTCGATCCGGTGAGGAGGGCGACGAGCTGCTTGTGGGACGCCCGGTTGGCCGTCACCCAGATCTTCTGGAAGGCGGCGGACTGGACCGCCTTCAAGGTCAGCTGGTCGGTGACACCCTGCAGCCCGGAGGCGATGGGTGCCGCCAGAAACCCGGCCTTGGCCGGGAGCGCCTCTTTGACCCGTTCCTGGAGATTGGTCCGTTGGATGAGGTTCTCGCTGACCTGCTTCGCCACTTGCGTCTGGATGGCCGGGTTGCTGGCCAGCGGAGCCACCGTGCTCACGTAGGTGTCGGTGTTCAACAGCTGGTTGCGGGCGAAGACCACCACGACGGAGAGCACGGCGAGGACGCAGGCCAGCACGACCAGCACCCAGGAGAAGACACGACGCACGCGGTGGCCGCCCTTGGACGCCCCGCGTTCCTCCGCCTCGCGGAGCGCCTCGTTCTCCTGGCGCAGCTCCTCGACGGTGTGATGGAGGGCCTCTACGTCGCCGTCGTCTGCCGTGGTCACGGACCAACTGTACCGGCGGGCCCTCCACGGGCACGGGATCGCGGACGGTCAGAGGCATCCGGCTCGGCCGCCCTCGGCGAGCGGCGGGCCACTCGGACGCGGCGACGGCCGCCCCGCGCCTGTGGCGCGTCGGGGCGGCCGTCCGGCCGTTCCGTCTTCCAAAGGCCCGACCGCGTGTGGCCGGACCGCAGTGCTCAGCCGAGCAGCTTGGCCTTCTGCGCCTCGAATTCGGCGTCAGTGATGACGCCCTTCGACTTGAGGTCGGCCAGCTTGGAGAGCTCGTCGACGCTGCTGCCCGAACCGGAACCGGCGGCCTTCTTCACGTAGTCGTCGAACGCCTTCTGCTGGGCCTGGGCCGCCTGCTCGGCACGCTCGTGCATCTTTCCGCCTCGGGCGATCAGGTAGACGAGGACTCCGAGGAACGGGAGGATGATCACGAAGAGCACCCAGATCGCCTTGGCGAGCCCGCCCATGTCGTGGCTGCGGAAGATGTCCATGAAGATGTAGATGAGCAGCCAGATCCACAGGATGAAGATGAAGAACTCGAGCATCGTCCAGAAGATGCTGAGCAATGGATAGGTGTACGCAAGCATGATCGCTGTTGCTCCTTGGTCGGGGACGGTTCGAACCTTAGTGGGTCGCACTCCCGGATCGAGATCATTTCGCCAGGTGAGGGGCGCCCTGCCCCGTCGGATCCGACCGGTGACGATCCCGGGAGGGCCAAACCCCACCACCCACCGGAAAGCACCTAATGTCCCCCCCACGGATATCGGTCGACGGAAGGAGATCCGTGTACTTCCTCGGTGCCCTCGTCTTCGCCGCCATGGCGGTCGTGCTGGTGGTGGCGTTCGTCCGCAAGTGGCGCCAGAGCAATGACTGAACCCGGCACACCGGGAGCGGGGCGGACCGTGACCGGCCGTTCGGCCGGATCGTCCGCCCCGGCCGCACCGCACCGGCCCTCCCGGCGGCGGTCACCCGGCGGAGAGGCCCGATGACCGCGCCGGCCGCCGGTGCGGACGCGGCCACCGATGCCCCGGGGGCAGGCGACGACCCCCTGGCCTTGCTCAAGTCGAGGAGCTACGTGCAGCTCCTCGTCCTCGCCGCACTCCTCGGGGTCCCCGTCTCCGCCATCGCCTACGGCTACCTCAAGCTGGTCTCACTCCTGCAGACGTGGGTCTTCTCGTCCCTGCCCAAGGGGCTCGGATTCGCCGGCACGCCGGCCTGGTGGCCGCTGCCCCTGCTGGCCGTGGCCGGCGTCCTCGTCAGCATCACCATCACCTACCTGCCGGGAACGGCGGGCCACAAGCCGGCCGAAGGGTTCAAGGCCGGCGGCGCCCCGACCCCGAAGGAACTCCCCGGGGTCTTCCTGGCCTCGCTGGCCACCCTGAGCCTCGGGGTGGTCCTCGGACCAGAGGCGCCCCTCATCGCCATCGGTGGCGGGCTGGGGATGCTCGCCGTGAACCTGGCCAAGCGGGACGCCCCGCCGACCGCCGCCATCGTGATCGCGTCGGCCGGCGCCTTCGCCGCCATCAGCACCCTGATCGGCTCGCCCCTCATCGGCGCCTTCCTGCTGATGGAGGCGTCCGGGCTCGGCGGCCCGCTCCTCGGGCTGGTGCTCGTCCCCGGGCTGCTGGCCGCCGGGGTCGGGACACTCATCTTCGTGGGCCTGGACTCGCTGACCGGCTTCGGGACGTTCTCCCTCTCGATCCCCGGCCTGCCCCCGTTCAGCCACCCGACCGGGGCGATGTTCCTGTGGGCACTGGCGCTCGGCCTGGTCGCCGCCCTCTTGGGCGGCACGATCCGCCTCGTCGGCCTGGCCCTCCAGCCCGTCGTCGAGCCGCGCATGATCCTGCTCATGCCGGTCGTCGGCCTCGGGGTGGCCGGAGTGGCCATCGTCTTCGGGGAGTGGACCGGGAAGAGCGCCTCCGAGGTCCTCTTCTCCGGCCAGTCGGCACTCCCCGGCCTGGTCCTGCACGCCGCCGGCTGGACGGTGGGAGCCCTCGTGCTGCTGGTGGTGTGCAAGTCGATCGCCTACGGGATCTCGCTGTCGAGCTTCCGGGGTGGCCCGATCTTCCCGGCGATGTTCATCGGCGGGGCCATCGGGGTCGCCGCCTCCCACCTGCCGGGCCTCTCCCTGGTGCCCGGGGTGGCCATGGGGATCGGAGCCATGGCCACCTCCATGCTCAAGCTGCCCCTGACCTCGACCCTGCTGGCCACCCTCCTGGTGGCCAGCGACCAGCTGGCCGTGGTCTCACTGGTCATCGTGGCCGTGGTCGTCGCCTACGTGGTGACCGCCTGGCTGCCCCAGACCCCGGCCGAGCTCGGCCGCTCACGGGTGGCCGGCGCCACCGACACGGGCCCTGGCGCGCCACGCGACCCGTCCCCCGGCGCTCCCGCAGCGGCATCGGCCCATGGTTGACCCGCCCCCGGTCGGAATCCCGTGCCCGCCGTCGACCTGATCCTCATCGGCCTTGCCGCCACCCTCGAGCCCATCCCTGTCACCGGGTTCATCCTGGTCCTCAGCTCGGACCGCGGGAATTTCAAGGGGGCGGCCTTCATCCTCGGCTGGCTGCTGTCGCTGGTGGTGGTGATCGCCGGCACCCTGTTGGTCACCGGGGGCAAGCCACCGGCACCGGCGTCCCAACCCTCGACCGCGGTACTGGCGGCCAAGATCCTCTTCGGGGCGGTCCTCATCGGCATCGCCTTCCGCCAGCGGACACGGGTGGGCACGCCGCGGAGGCCACCGGCCTGGATGACCAAGCTTGACCACATGTCGGTCTGGGCGGCCGGCAGCCTGGGACTGCTCCTCCAGCCTTGGGTCCTGGTGGGGGCCGGGGCGGCGACCGTGGCCCAGCTGCACATCTCGTCCATCGAGTCCTACCTCCTGCTGGTCGTCTTCTGCCTGCTGTGCACGTCCAGCTATCTGGCCATGGAGCTCTTCGCCGTCTTCTCGCCGGAGGCGGCCACCGCCCGGCTGGACGGCTTGCGGAATTGGATCGGCACCCACCGCGATCAGGCCATCATCGTGCTCTCCCTCATCATCGGGCTCTGGCTGGTGGGCGACAGCATCTACCTCATCGTGGCGCAGTCGCAGTGAACCAGCCCGTCGACGCCCGGTTCCTCATCGTGCACGCCATGGCCGTGGCCCTCGGGATCACCCTGGTGCTGTCCGTCCTCATCTCGGCGCTGGAGACCGTCGTCCTCCCCCGGAACGGGTTCACCCGTATCGCCCGGTGCGTGTTCGCCGTGGCCGACCGGTTGCTCGTGCTCCGTTGGCGGAGCGAGGCGCGCCGGGCCAACCTCCGGGCCCTGTACGCTCCCGTCGCCCTGGTCAGCCTGCCCCTGGTCTGGATGCTCACCGTCACCCTCGGGTTCTCGTTCATCTTCTGGGGGATCAGCCAGGACACCACCCAGCGATCGTTCGAGATCAGCGGGTCCTCGCTCTTCACCCTGGGGTTCGCCGAGCCGGAGGGCAGTGCCCGGATCTGGTTGACCTTCGTGGAGGCCACCATCGGGCTGGGCCTGGTCGCCCTGTTGATCAGCTACCTCCCGACCATCTACGCCGCCCACCACGAGCGGGAGAAGGGGATCAGCGTGCTGCGCCCCTTCGCCGGCACCCCGCCGTCGCCGATCGAGATGCTCGGGAACCTCCAGCGCCTGGGCACCCTGGACAATCCCGAGCTGTGGCGCACGGCGGCGACCTGGATGCTCGAGCTCGACCAGACCCATACCGCCTTCCCCGCCCTCAGCTACTTCCCCGAGTCGTCACCCGACCAGGCGTGGGTGGCGTCGGTGGGAGCGTTGCTCGACGGCGCCGCCCTCTACCTCTCGGCGTCGGCCTACAGCACCGAGGAGAACGCCACCGACGAGGTCAAGGGCCCGGTGATGGCCCTCGCCTACGGCATGCCCACCCTGGTGCGCATCGGCCGCGCCGCCGGGCTCCCCATCTCCCCGCCGGTGCGGCTCATGGAGACCCTGGCCCGGGCGTCGGAGCCGGCTCCGGACATCTCGATCGGGCGGGAGGAGTACATCGCCGCGCTGGACCGGCTCCACCCCCTCCTCCCGGTCCCCGAGGCCGAGCGAGAGGATTGCTGGCGGCGGTTCGCCTGGATCCGCTCCGGCTACGACCAGGCGCTGCGGGGCATGGCCGGCCTGACCCTGGCCCCGACGGCCGAGTGGACCACCGACCGCCCCGCGCTGGTCGGTCGGCCCCGGCTGCTCTCCAGCCGGCCCATCGCCATCGACTGGACGGTCCGACCGCCGAGCTGAGCCACGGGCACCGGGCACCGGGCAGCGAGCCGCTCGCCCCCGGGCGCCTGGGCCTCCCCCGGGTCCTTACAGGTGGCTGAACCCACCGGACTCCTCCTTGGTCATGGCCACCGACACCGGGTGCTTGTCGAAGTGGGCGATCGACTCCCGGATGTCGTCGAGGAGCAGTTGGGCGAGGTCGCGACTGACCCCCTGGCGGACCAGGATGCGCTGCACGGAGACGTCGGCCACCGACCCGGTGAGCGGGTAGGCCGGGACCTGCCACCCCTTCACCCGCAGCCGGTCGGCCACGTCGTAGAGGGTGTAGCCGGGGTCCTCACCCTCGCGGATCCGCCAGGCCACCGAGGGGATGCCCATTTGGGGGTTCGAGTCGCAGAGCAGCTCGAAGGGCCCGAGCTTCACGATCTCCCTGGCCAGGTACTCGCCGGTGGCGTAACACGAGTCGTGCACGTCCTGGTAGCCCTTCCGGCCCAGCCGGACGAAGTTGTAGTACTGGGCCACGATCTGCCCGGCCGGCCGGGAGAAGTTGATCTGGAAGACCGGCATGTCCCCACCCAGGTAACTGACGTGGAAGATGAGGTCGTCGGGGAGCTCGGAGGCGTGCCGCCACAGGGCCCAGCCCACCCCGAGGGGGGCCAGGCCGAACTTGTGGCCCGACGTGGAGATCGACTTGACCCGGGGGAGGCGGAAGTCCCACACCACCTCGGGGGCGCAGAACGGGGCGAGGAAGGCGCCCGAGGCCCCGTCCACGTGGATGTCGACGTCGAGGCCGGTCTCGGCCTGGAGGGTGTCGGGGCGATGGCCAGCTCGGCCACCGGCTCGTAGGCGCCGGTGTAGGTGACCCCGAAGGTCGGGACCACCATGATGGTGTTCTCGTCCACCTGGGCCAACATCTGGTCGACGTCCATGCAGTACTTGCCGGGGGCCATGGGGATCTCGCGCATCTCGACGTCCCAGTACTTGGCGAACTTGTGCCACACCACCTGCACCGGCCCGCACACCATGTTGGGCTTGTCGGTGGGCCGGCCCGCGGCCTCCCGCTTGGCCCGCCACCGCCACTTGGCGGCCATGCCCCCGAGCATGCACGCCTCCGAGGAGCCGATGGCCGAGCACCCGACGGCCCCGCCGTCCTTCGGGGCGTTCCACAGGTCGGCCAGCATCTGCACGCAGCGCCGCTCCAGCTCGGCGGTCTGGGGGTACTCGTCCTTGTCGATCATGTTCTTGTTGATCGAGAGGTCCATCAACCGGTGGACCTCGTCCTCCTCCCAGGTCTGGCAGAAGGTGGCCAGGTTCTGGCGGGCGTTGCCGTCGAGGAGCAGCTCGTCGGAGATGGCCTGGAAGGCATCGTCGGGTCGCATCTCCTGCTTCGGGAACCGGTTGGCCGGCAGGGAAGTCAGCAGATCCTGGCCGGCGTAGACCGAGTCCAGCAGGTCGTCACGGATGGATTGGTGCCTGTGCAGGGGCATGGGTTCGGCATTCCTTGTCTCAGGGTTGGTCGGGGGACGGGATAGGGGGTGGGGGGCTCACAGATCGGCGACCGCGTGGATCTTCCCACTGGCGATGGCCCGGGTGAGGGCCTTGTGGTCTCGCTCGTTCTGGTCGGCGTACGAGGCGGCGAAGTCGCACATGGCCCGCTCGAACCGGTCCCCCGCCCCGAGGTAGGAGCCCATGGCGACGGCATCCCCCGAGCGGGCGTGGGCTCGGGCGAGGGTCCACCCGCACATCTGAGCGTAGACACCGAGCAGCTCGGGGGCCATCTCCTCGATCACCGCGGATCCCTTCCCGTCCCACAGCTGGCGCAGGTAGAAGTCGCGGGTCACCCCGTCGTCGGCCTGGAACTTGTCCCATCCGAGGAAGATGTCACTGGCCCCTTGCATGAGCCGCTGGCCCTCCACCACCCGCCGGCCGTGGTGGTCGTACTCGCTCCGGCCGAGGAAGGGCTCGGCCACCGAGGCCTCCGCCTCCTTGACCTGCAGGAAGAGGGGGTCGCCGTTGTCCCGTCCCACGAACAACGCCACCCAGCATCGGGTACCCACGCTGCCCACGCCGACCACCTTGCGGGCCAGGTCGACGAAGTCGTACTTCTCCAGCAGTCGTTGCCGGTCACCGGAGAGCGTGTTGCGGTACTGGCTGAGGGCGTCGTACAGGTTGCCCACCGTCTGCTTCGAGTAGACGTCGGTGAAGAGGGTCTCGGCCGGCATCATGAGTGGCGGGTTGTCGACGAACCGAAGCGAGCCGTCGACCTCGACGGTCAGCTTGGCCAGCGCCGCCAGATGGTCCTTCGACTGGGCCTTGGCCACCCGCCGCTGGAACGCCTGGACGACCTTGCGGGGAGCGCCCTCGCCCCACCGAGCGGCGATGGCCGCCGCGTCGAGGCGGGTGTACCAGATCTCGAGGTCCCGCATGGTGGCGAAGTCCCGCATGGCCGTGCGGTAGGAGCAGGTCCCCTGGGCCACGACGGACCGCCGGGTCAGCTCGTCGAACTCGCGGCTCCGGGCGGCGATCTCCAGGCTGGCCGCCAGTCGCTTGAGGTCCCATTCGAACGGCCCGGGGATCGTCTCGTCGAAGTCGTTGACGTCGAAGATCATGTCGCGTTCGGGCGAGGCGAAGGTCCCGAAGTTGGAGAGGTGGGCGTCCCCGCACAGCTGCACCTCGAGGCCTGACTGGTCCTCGGTGGCCAGGTCTGAAGCCATGACCGCGGCCGCCCCCCGGAAGAAGGCAAACGGTGAGGCCGCCATACGGCCGTACCGGATGGGCACCAGTTCCGGGATCCGGGTGACCGCCTGCAGCTCCAGGATCTCCAGCGGGTCGGTCCGGTAGGACGGCGGCTCCCACTCGCCGTGGCGGGAGCGGGGCACCGTGGCTCTGGCCTGCTTGCCGAATGCCGCCCGTTCCGACGGGGTCGCCTGTCTCATCGGCCCATCATTCCACCCGCATCGCCGGACCGGCTCGCCGACCTCGGCGCCACCCCGTGCCCGGGACGGGCAAGGTGCCGACCGGTGCCGCTATCTGGCGGCGTTCTTCCTCCGGCGCTGCCCGAGGTAGATGACCAGCCGGTCGACCAGGGCGCCGAGGAAGGCGGCGATCAGCAGCACCCAGATGAGGCTGACCTTGGCGTTGAAGAACACGAAGCCGACCTCGACGGTGTTGCTGTTGTCGATCACGAAGGCCACCAGCAGGACAAGTCCCACCAGCGACACGACGAGGCGCACGATGTCGCGGGTCTCCCGCTTCTTGCCCGCCCGCCCGGTGGTATCGGCCATCGACTACTCCTCGCACTCGGCGGGCGCCGCGCGCCCGTACCGACGACAGTACCCGGCGGTACCGTTCCCGGCGGGGACCGGACGGGGCTCGGCCCACCGGGTCAGGTGAAGAGAAGGGTGGCCTGGTGGGCGAAGTCGAGGATCGGCCCGGGGATGATGCCGAACACCACGGTGAAGGCCGTGCACAGCCCGAGGGCCACCGCGGTGAGGGCCGGGACGGGCACCACGCCTCGATCGGTCACCGCCGCCGAGGGCGGCGCGTCGGTGAGCACTCGGAGGTCGGACACCGCATCCTCGTTGGCCGACGGTCCGTCGCCCGCGACGGGCCCGCCGTGAACGGCGACGCCACGGTCCGGTTCGTCGCCGTCGAGCGGGTCACCAGCCGGGCCCACCGGCGAGAACATGGTCACCGCCACCCGGAGGTAGAAGAACGCGGCGATGGCCGCCGACACCATGGCCACCACGGCCAGCACGTAGGCGTGGGTGGCGACCACCGCCCCCACCACACCGAACTTGGCCAGGAACCCGGTGGTGAACGGGGCCCCGGCCTGGCCGAGCAGGAGCGCGGCGAAGGCCAGTGCCACCACCGGCTGTCGGCGGGCCAGGCCGCGGTAGTCGCTGATCTGGTGGCCGGTGTCACCGTCCCGTGCCATGACCGAGATCACGGCGAAGGACCCGATGACGAGGAACATGTAGGTGAAGACGTAGTACAACGACGACGACACCCCCCGGGCGGTCGCCGCCTCCACGCCGAGCAGGATGAACCCAGCGTGGTTGATGGACGAGTACGCCATCATCCGCTTGATGTCCTTCTGGAGCAGGGCCACGACGGCCCCGAGCAGCAGGCTCAGGATGGCCAGCACCCAGATGATGGGCTGCCAGTCGGTGCGCACCGTCCCGAACGACGAGACGAACACCCGGAGCAGGGCGGCGAACGCGCCGGCCTTGGCCACCGCGGCCATGAACCCGGTCACCGGCGACGGCGAGCCCTGGTAGACGTCGGGTGACCACATGTGGAACGGCACGGCGGCGATCTTGAACCCGAAGCCGACCAGGAGCAGGGCCAGGCCGGCCAAGAGCACGCCGTTGGAGGCAATGACGTTCTTCGACAGGTAGTCGGCGATCTGGGGCAGGTTGGTCGATCCGGTGGCCCCGTAGGTGAGGGCGATCCCGTAGACGAAGACGGCCGAGGAGAAGGCACCGAGGACGAAGTACTTGAGGGCCGCCTCACCCGACTCGGCGCGCTTGTGGTTGAAGGCGGCCAGCACGTAGAGGGCGATGGAGAGGATCTCGAGGCCGAGGAAGATCACGATGAGGTCGTTTGCCGCCCCCATCATCATGGCCCCCGACGCCGACATCATGGCCAGCACGTGGAACTCGGGGCCCTCGACCCCCTCGCGCCGGAGGTAGCCGTCCCCGACCAGAGCGGTCAGCAGCATGGCGATGGCCACGGTGATCTGGATGAACACGTCGAAGCCGTCGAAGGCGATGGCGCCGGCGATGGTCACCTTGGCGCCATGGGTGGCCACCTCGTCCCATTGGAACAGCGCGGCTGCCAGCGCGGCGGCCGAGACCGCAGCGGCCACGAATGTGCCGGAGCCCACCCCGAGCACCTTGCGGAACAGGGACGAGACCACCATCAGGACCACCGCCCCGCCCATCATGATGAGCATGGGCAGGATGCTCAGGTAGTCCACATGCGGGGTGTGGATGGCGGGTGCCGCCGCGGACGCGGCCAGGACGAGCGTTGGCATCACGGTGCTCCTCCCGGGGAAGCGGGGCTGTCCGGCACAGCGGGCACAGCGGCGGCGGCCGAGGGTTGCGAGCCGAGGGCCGGGGCTCCCGTCGACAGGTCGGCGGGTAGCCGGGTGTGGGTGGCCCGGTCGACGTGGACGATCAGACGGTCGACCGATGGGGTGATCCGGTCCAGCACCGGCTTGGGGAACACCCCGATGGCGACGATGAGGATGATGAGGGGGGCGATCACCAGCTTCTCGCTCCACCCGAGGTCGCGCGTCTTGGCGTCCTCCTCGGTCGGTTCGCCGTGGAACGCCTGCTGATAGGCCCAGAGCAGGTACACCGCGGCGACGACCACTCCCAGGGTGGCCACCACCGCCCACCAGCGGTGGGTCTCGAACGTCCCGATCAGAACCAGGAACTCACCGACGAACCCGTTGAGGCCGGGCAGGCCGATGGAGGCCATCATGCCCACGGTGAAGACCCCGGCCAGGATCGGCGCCGGCGACTGCAGCCCCCGGAGCCCACTGACCTGCCAGGTCCCCCGGCGCTCGTAGATCCATCCGACCACGATGAACAAGGTGGCGATGATCAGCCCGTGGTTGACCATCTGGAGGACGCCGCCGGTCAGACCCCGGCTGTCGAGGGCGAACGTGCCGAGGACGATGAAGCCGATCTGGGCCAGGGACGAGTAGGCAAGGAGCCGTTTCAGGTCGCGCTGGGCGCAGGCCACCAGGGCCCCGTAGAGAATCCCGATCACCGCCAGGGTCAACAACCACGGGGCCAGGGTCCTGGTGGCCTGCGGGAAGAGGTTGAGGTCGAAGCGGATGATCCCGTAGGTCCCGAGTTTGGCCATCACCGCGGCGAGGAGGACTGCGGCCGCGGTCGGCGCCTCGCCGTAGGCGTCCGGCGACCATGTGTGGAAGGGGAAGATGGGCGCCTTGACCGCGAAGGCGGCGGTGAAGGCGAGGAACAGCAGCACGCCCTCGGTGCCCGACAGGTGGGTGTGCATCAGGGCTGGCAGCTCGAAGGTCAGGACCCCGGTCTGGGACTGGTGGAGGAAGGCGATGGCCAGGATCCCCACCAGCAGGAAGGCCGAGCCGGTGAAGGTGTAGATGAAGAACTTGATGGCCGCGTAGCCCCGTCGGGCGAACCCCCATCCGGCGATGAGGAAGTAGGCCGGGACCAGGGTCAGCTCGAAGAACAGGAAGAACAGCACCAGGTCGAGGGAGACGAAGCTCCCGAGGCACGCGGCCTCCATCAGGAGCAGCCAGGCCACGAACGACTTGGGATCCCGTCGTGCCCGGGCCCCCAGCATCGACAGCGGGAAGAGCAGTGCGGTCATCACCAGCAGGAACAGGGAGATGCCGTCGACCCCCACCGACCAGTGGATGCCCAACTCCTTCGCCCAGGTGTGGTCGGAGACCATCTGGTAGCCACCGTCGCCCGTCTTGAATTCGACGGCGACGGCGATGGCCACCGCCAACGTCACCACCGCGACGGCGGCGCCGTCGGCTTCGTAGAACCAGCGGGGCACCGACGGGCGGGGCACCAGGGCGATCACCGCGGCGGCGACCGCCGGCACCAGCACCAGCACGGTGAGGTAGGGGAAGGCGGTGTTCGACATCAGCCCCACCACATCCGGGTCAGCATGAAGGCCAGGACCAGCACAGTGCCCAGCACCAGGCCGAGGACGTAGTTGCGCACGTACCCCGTCTGGGTCCGCCGGAGCACCGATCCCGACTTGCGGACCAGGGTGGCCACGCCGTTGACCCCGCCGTCGATCACCTTGGTGTCGACCACGCTGGCGCTGAAGGCGGCCAGGCGCTCCGAGGGCCGACCGAAGACGGTGTCGTAGAGCTCGTCGATGTACCAGGAGTTGCGCAGGAAGGCGCCTTCCAACGGTGGCCGCTCCGCCCGGGACATCCACAGGCGCAGTCCGACGAACACCCCGATGATGGCGATCAGCGCATCGGTGACGGCCAGCGTCCACTCCGCAGCCAGGCTGAGGTGGGCGTCGAACAGGTTGGTGCCGAACACCGGGTCGACCCAGTTGGACAGCGAGAAGTGGTCGTTGGACAGGGCCAGTACCCCGGCCAGGGCGGCGAACACGGCCAGGATCCACAACGGGACGGTCATGATCCACGGCGACTCGTGCGGCTGGCCGATGGCCCCGGCGGCGTGATGGGCCTCGGGCATGTCGGTGGCCGCGTCGACCGGCACCCCGTCGGACCAGCGGTTCTTGCCGAAGAAGGCCAGGCCGGTCAGGCGGCTCATGTAGTAGGCGGTCAGCAGCGCGGTGACGATGCCCACCACCCACAGGGCCGGGTGGGCGGCCCAGGTGTTGTCCAGCACGTCGCCCTTGGCCCAGAAGCCCGACAGGGGCGGGACGGCGGCGATGCACAACCAGCCGATGCCGAAGGTGATGAAGGTGATCGGCATGTACTGGCGCAGGTTGCCCATCCGCTTGAGGTCCTGCTCGTCGTGGAGGCCGTGGATGACCGATCCGGCGCCCAGGAAGAGCAGTCCCTTGAAGAAGGCGTGGGCGATCATCAGGAAGATGGCGGCCTCGTAGGCGCCGCACCCGATGGCCAGGAACATGTACCCCAGCTGGGAGACCGTCGAGTAGGCCAGGACCTTCTTGATGTCCTGCTGGGCACAGGCGATGGTCGCCGCCACGAAGGCGGTGGCCCCGCCCACGATGGCGACGGTCAGCGACGCCGCGCTCGAGGCGTGCAGGAGGGGGTTCACCCGGCAGAGCAGGTAGACGCCGGCGGTGACCATGGTGGCGGCGTGGATGAGGGCCGACACGGGCGTCGGGCCCTCCATGGCGTCGGCCAACCAGGGGAAGAGGGGGATCTGGGCCGACTTGCCCATCACGCCGACCAGCAGCAGGAGGCAGATGGCGGTGATGTTGGCCGAGCCGATCTCGCCGAGGTGGGCGAAGATCGTCGTGTACTCGAGTGAGTGCACCTTCTCGAAGGTGAGGAAGATGGCGAGGAGGAACCCGACGTCGCCGATCCGGTTGTAGACGAAGGCCTTCTTCCCCGCTGACGCCGCCGAGTCGCGGGTGAACCAGAACGAGACCAGCCAGTAGGAGCAGGCGCCCACGCCCTCCCACCCGACGAAGGTGACCAGCATGTTGCTCCCGAGCACCAGGATCAGCATCGAGGCCACGAAGAGGTTCATGTAGAGGAAGAATTTCGGGTAGTCACCATCCCCCTTCATGTACCCGATGGAGTACAGGTGGATGAGGGCGCTGATGCCGGTGACGAACAGGACCATGGTCATCGACAGCGGGTCGACGAACAGGCTGGCATGGACCTGCAGTCCCCCGACCGGGATCCACGTCCACAGGTTCTGGGTGTAGGTCCGCACCGGGGCGTGGACGGTCAGCAGGTCGAGGTAGACGCCCACTGCCACCACGAACGACGCGGCGATGAAGAAGGTGGCCACCGCGCCGGCCGCCGGGTCGCCCAGCCGGCGTCCCCACAGCACCTGAATGGCGAAGCCGACCAGGGGCAGCAGGATGATCAGGTACGTCACTCCGAGCATCGTCCGGTCAGCCCTTCATCAGGTGGAGGTCGTCGGCCGTGGCGTTGGCCCGGCGGCGGAAGATGGCGACCACGATCCCCAGCCCCACCACCACCTCGGCCGCCGCCACCACGAGGACGAAGAAGACCAGGACCTGGCCACCGATGTCGTGCAGGATGCGGGCGAAGGTGACAAAGGACAGGTTGGCCGCGTTGAGCATGAGCTCCACGCACATGAACATCACCAAGACGTTGCGCCGGATGAGGACGCCGAGGGCGCCGATGGCGAAGAGGACCACGCTGAGGCCGAGGTACCAGTCGGGGTTGATGGTCATGATCGGGCCTCTTCGTGCGACTCGTCCGGCTCGTGCGACCCGCCGGGCTCGACTTCGGTGGTCGTCGGGGACACTTCTCCGGCTCCCGCTCCGGGCTCGGCTCCCTCGACCACCGATCGGCTCCCGCCACCGGGCGGGTTGGCCGCCACCGGGGGCCGGCGGGCCAGCACCACGGCACCCACCACGGCGATGACCAGCAACGCCGCGGTGGCCTCGAACGGGAACAGGTAGGTCGTGTAGACCGACTTGCCCAGCAGGTAGACGTTGGACTGGGCACCGGCGTCCAGCCCGGCCACGTGCGGCGCCCCGGTCGTCCATTTGGACACCTGACCGAGCAGCAGCAGTCCGGTGGTGGCCAGGACCACGAGGCCGATGGCCAGGGGACGCTGGCCCCGCAGCGGCTCGGCGGCGATGTTCTCCTCGCGGTCGACCCCGAGGAACATGATCACGAACAGGAACAGGACCACGATGGCACCGGCGTAGACGATGACCTGCACGGCGGCGAGGAACGGGTCTCGCTGCAGCACGAAGAGCACGGCCACCCCGAAAAGGGTCATGACCAGCATCAGCGCCGAGTGCACCGGGTTGCGCGCCACCACCACGCCGATGGCACCGGCCAGCACGATGGCCGCGGCCACCGCGAAGGTGCCCACGTCGACCGCCGAGGGGTGCCCCGACGCTACCGCGGTGATCGCCGCTCCGATCAGTCCGATCATCAGGACCCGTCCGGTTCCGGACCGGGAGCTCCGGTCCCGGTGGCGTCCCGCTCGGAGTTGCCGGCCACCACGGCGGCGGCATAGTCGGCGTCCGCATGCTTGCGGTGCTTCTTGCCGGCGCCGGGGGCGAATCGCTCCGCCTTCTCCAGCATCCGGCCGATGGCACCCCGGGGTCCCCGCTTGGCCGCAGGGAGGTCGCTGGTCAACAGGTGGCGCTCGAGCGTTTCCCTCAGCTGACGGCTGCCGGTCGAGGCGTCGTCGCGGTGGGCGGACTGACCGCCCTCGGGCGAGCGCACTCCGAACCCGAGCTCCCCCGACCACTGGACCCGACCTTCGAACTCGGCGCTGCCGCCCGGCGAAGTGGCCCGCATCCAGCCCGAGGTGTGGAGGTCGTCGCCCTCGCGCCAGTCCTCCCACGGGAGGTGCTTCGGCTTGCCGTCGTCGTCGACCACCAGCTCCTCTTTGGTGTAGATGGCGTCGTTCCGGTTGGTGAAGGAGAACTCCATGAGCTTCGACTCGGTGATGGCCTCGGTGGGACAGGCTTCCACGCAGAGGTCGCAGTGGATGCAGCGCAGGAAGTTGATCTCGTAGACATAGCCGTAGCGCTCGCCCGGAGAGACCGGGTCGTCGGGCGGGTTGTCGAGACCACGCACATAGATGCAGTCGGCCGGGCACACCCCGGCGCACAGCTCGCAGCCGATGCACTTCTCCATGCCGTCCTCGTACCGGTTGAGGACGTGTCGCCCGTGCTGACGCGGCTGCTTGGGTCGCTTCTCCTCGGGGTACTGCCGGGTCACCGGAGGCCGCCCGAGGTGCTCGAGCGTGAGCTTGAACCCGCCCAGGAAGTTCTGCCGCTGGTGCGGCGGTTCGGGGACAGCCATCAGCCGTCACCTCCTTCGGTAGACGGGGACACCGACGGGCTGGCGGGCTCCGCCGGTCGCGACCACAGCCGGATGCCGACCGGCGGGACGATCGCCCGGGTCTCCTCCCGCTCGGAGCCGATCGAGAACGCTCGGGAGATGACCGCGGCGGCGACGAGGACGGCGGCGACCATGCCGAGGCCCCACCAGCCGTCGACTACGAAACCGGCCACGATGAGCAGCCAGCCCAGTGACAGGGGGATGAGGCGCTTCCAGCCGAGGTCCATGAGCTGGTCATAGCGGAGCCGCGGCAGGGCGGCCCGGAGCCAGACGAACACGAAGAGGAAGACGATGGTCTTGGCCAGGAACCACAGGATCGGCCACAGCCAGTAGAGGTGGGGGATGTGGGGAATCGGCCCGTCAGGACCGCCGAAGAAGAGGGTCACCGTGATGGCCGACATGGTGATGGTGTTCATGAACTCGGCCAGGAAGAACAGTGCGAAGCGGATGGACGAGTACTCGGTGACGAAACCGCCGACCAGCTCGGAGTCGGCCTCGACCAGGTCGAAGGGGGGCCGGTTGGTCTCGGCGATGATGGCGATGAAGAAGATGACGAACGGCACCACGCCCAAGCGGATGGCGTTCCACTGCCACAGGTGCCCGGCCTGGGCGTTCACGATGGTCCGGGTGCTGAGCGCGCCGGTGATCAGCACCACGGTGACCACGGTCATGCCCAGGGCCGCCTCGTAGGAGATCATCTGGGCCGACGCCCGCACCGACCCGAGCAGCGGGTACTTGGAGCCCGACGACCAGCCGGCCAGCATGATCCCGTAGACGCCGATCGACGACATGACCAGGAGGAAGAGGATGCCCATGGGCGGATCGGCCAGCTGCAGCTCGAAGTGGTGACCGGCGATGGTCACCTCGCCCCCGATGGGCACGATGGCGAAGCTCAGGAAGGCCGGGATGATGGTGAGGTACGGGGCGAGCTTGAAGACCACCCGGTCTGCCTGGTCGGGCAGCAGGTCCTCCTTGAAGAAGAGCTTGATTCCGTCGGCGAGGGTCTGGGCGATGCCGAACGGACCGGCCCGGTTGGGGCCGATGCGGCTCTGCATGTCCGAGATGACCTTGCGCTCGAACCAGATCATCAGCATCACGGCCACCATCAGGGCCCCGAAGACCACCAGCACCTTGATCAGGACGATGAGCAGCACCACCCAGGTGGTGCCGTTGACATAGAGCGGATCGCCCGAGCCGAACAGGGGCTGCAGCGCCGAGGCCAGGGCGCTCATGGCGTCTCCATCCGCAACTCCACCACCGGGCTGCCGTGTTCGATCAGGTCGGCGGCCGTTCCCTCGTCGAGCGGGACGTTGAAGTCGGCAGCCACCACCTTGCGGGGCAGGGAGGCGTCGGGGACCACGGTCAGCATCGCCGACGCCGTGGCCGTGCGCAGCCGCACCGAGCCCCCGGCCGCCACGCCGAGCTCGTCGAGGTCCTGGGGGTTGGCCCGCAGGGGTGCAGTGGCCACCAGCCCGTCGAGGGCCGGCACCCCACCCACCGCGGCACCCCGGTCGTAGAGGACCCGGCTGGCCACCAGGCGCAGCGAGTACCTGTCGTTGGGTGCCACGTGGGGCACCTCCAGGTCGACCGGCCCGGCCAGAGGCTCGGGGCGGGTTGGGGCGTCAGCGGGCGCGTCGGCCGTCGCGTCACCGGGCCCCGAAGGTGCGCCGAGGGTGGCGGTGGGGGCCTCGGCCAGACCGGCTCGGGGGGGTGCCCCCTGGCGCTCGACCGACTCGACGCCGGGGAAGGCGATCGGGTCGAGCGGGGCGGCCGCACCACGGCGGGAGAGGGACACGGCGCTGGCCCGGAGCGGAGCGACCACCCCGTCGGTGGTGCCCCGGGCGTCGAGCACGGCGCGGGTGATGCCCCGGTAGGCCGGGGCCAGCCGCTCGATCTCGTCCCAGACGGCGCCCACCGAGTCCAGCCCCAGGTCGGCATCGAGGTGCACGGCCAGTTCGGCGGCGATCATCCAGTCCGGCCATGACTGGCCGGGCGGCACCAGCTTCTGGCCCAGCCGGCTGATCCGGCCCTCGATGTTGGTGGTCGTTCCGGGGCGCTCGTGAGCCTCGGCCGCCGGAAGCACCACGTCGGCCCGTTCGATGACGGACCCCGGCGCGGTGGCCACCGCCACCACGAACTGGGCCCCGGCGAGGGCCCGCTCGGCCAGTCGGCGGTCCGGGAAGTCGGAGAGCGGGTCGGCGCCCAGCAGCACCAAGGTGTGAAGGCGGGGGCCGCCCGACGGTTCGTCGGCCGCCGCGGCCAGGATGGCGGCGGTGTCCCGGCCCGTCGCGTCCGGAACCGATCCCCAGGCGTGGGCGAACCAGTCGCGACCGCCGTCGAGGGTGACCCGCCCGGGGAGCAGCCCCGGTGCCAGGCCCATGTCGAGGGCGCCGTGGACGTTGCCCCGGCGCAGCACCGGCAGGAAGCGGGCACCCGGCAACGCGCCGGCCAGCGCCTGGGCCGCCTCGGCCACCAGTGCTCCGTCCTCGGCCAGTGACGGACGGCCGAGGACGACCACCACGTTGCCTGCCGCGACCAGGCGGCGGCCACCGGCGAGGGCCTCGGCGGCGCAGCCCACCGGGACAGGGGCGGCCGCGTCGGTGAGGGCCCGGGCGAGGCGGGTTGCGTCACCCGGGACGTAGCGCAGGCTGGCCGCGGCGTACGGGGTCAGCGCGGTCGACCGGGGCGACAGCTCCACCAGGGAGGTCCCGCCGTGCACGATGGCCGACCGCAGGCGGAGGAAGAGGACCGGGACCTCCTCGCGCAGGTCGCCGGACAGCACGATCACCGTGTCGGCCGCTGCGGCCTCGTCGATGGTGGCCCGCGGCAGGCCGGCGACCACGTTCGCCGGCAGCCCGTCCCCCAGCTGGGCGTCGACCGAGTCGGTGCCCAGGACACCCTTGGCCAGCTTGGCCCAGGCGTAGGCGCCTTCGTTGGTCAGGCGGGACCCGCCCACCACGCCGATGGCCTCCGGGCCGCCCTTCGACCGGGCTGCCGTGAGGCCGCGGGCCACGGTGGCGAGGGCCTCGTGCCACGAGGTCGCCACCAGAACGCCGTCCTTGCGGACCAGCGGCTCGGTCAGGCGATCGTCTCGGTTGACCGCGTCGAAGGCGAACCGGCCCTTGTCGCACAGCCATCCGTGGTTGACCGGGTCGGCGTCGATGCCGAGCAGGCGGGTCACCCGGTTCGACGAGGACTGCACGGCCACCCGGCACCCCACAGAGCAGGTGGTGCAGGTCGACTCCACCTGGTCGAGGTCCCAGGGGCGGGCGGCGAACCGGTAGGGCGCGGCGGTGAGCGCCCCGACCGGGCAGATCTGCACGGTGTTGCCGGAGAAGTAGGAGGCGAAAGGCAGCTCGGGGAAGGTGTTGACTTCGAGGTGCTCGCCCCGGCCGATGAAGTCGATCTGCGCCTCGCCGGCCACCTCGTCGGCGAAGCGGGTGCACCGGCTGCACTGGATGCAGCGCTCGCGGTCGAGCAGCACCAGCTCGGAGATGGGGATGGGCTTCTCGAAGTGCCGCTTCTCCTCCACGAACCTCGACTCGCCCGGCCCGAAGGCCAGGGTCTGGTCCTGCAGGGGGCACTCGCCGCCCTTGTCGCACACCGGGCAGTCCAGCGGGTGGTTGATGAGCAGGAACTCGAGCACGCCGTCCTGGGCCTTCTTGACCTTGTCGGAGTCGGTGACCACCTCGGAGCCGGCCTGGACCTCGACGAAGCAGCTGGGCTGGAGGGAGGCGCCGCGCGGGCCGCTCACCTCCACCAGGCACATCCGGCACACTCCGACCGACTTCATCCTCGGGTGGTAGCAGAACCGCGGGACGAAGGTCCCGGCCCGCTCGGCGGCGGCGATCAGCATCTCGCCCTTGGTCGCGATGACCTGGCGGCCGTCGAGGGTGAAGGTGACCGTCTCCACCGGCTCGGTGGCCGCCTCCGACCCGACCGACCGGTCGGCGGTGACGTCCTGGCGGGCGGTGGAACCGGGGCGGGGGGTCGGCTGCTCACTCATAGGGGCAACCGCCTTCCTTGATGTGCACGAGGAACTCGTCGCGGAACATCCTGATGGCCGAGCCGATCGACGAGGGGATCGACGGGCCGAGCACGCAGATAGTGGTCTGCTGCGGAGGCCAGGTGAGCCCGGGGGCGATGTTGTCACAGGCGTCGAGGAGCAGGTCGAGGTCCTCCTCGCGGCCGTGGCCGGTCTCGATGCGCTCCATGATCTTCTCGAGCCATCCGGAGCCCTCGCGGCACGGGGTGCACTGCCCGCACGACTCGCGGGAGAAGAACCTGGTGATGCGCCACGAGGCCCGCACCGCGCAGGTGTGGTCGTCCATGACCACAACCGAGCCGGAGCCGAGCATCGACCCGGCGGCGGCCACCTCGTCCTGCCCGAGGGGGAGGTCGATCTGGTCGGGTCCGAACCACGGCGCCGACACCCCGCCGGGGATGAAGGCCTTGAGCCCGCGTCCGTGGGGGATGCCACCGCCCAGCACCGGGGCGTTGATCAGGTCGTCGAAGGTGGTCTTGGCCATCTCGAGCTCGAACACGCCGGGGTTCTTGACGTGACCGGCCAGGGCGAACAGCCGGGTGCCGGCCGACCGCCCCTCCCCCAGGGCGGCGAAGGCGGCTCCGCCGTTGAGGACGATCCACGGCAGGTTGGACATGGTCTCCACGTTGTTGACCACGGTGGGCTCGCCGTAGAGGCCGATGGCCGCCGGGAAGAACGGGGGCTTGATCCGGGGAAAGCCGCGCTTGCCCTCGAGCGACTCGAGCAGGGCGGTCTCCTCGCCGCAGATGTAGGCGCCCGCCCCGGGGTGCACCACCACGTCGACCGAGAAGCCCGACCCGAAGATGTCGGTGCCCGCCGCCCCGTGGGCGTAGGCGTTGTTGAGGGCGGCCTGCACACGCTCGAGGCCGAGGGCGAACTCGCCCCGGATGAAGATGAAGGCCCGGGTGACCTGGAGCGCGTAGGCGGCGATCAGCACGCCCTCGATGAGCTGGTGGGGATCGCGCTCGATCAGTAGGTGGTCTTTGAAGGTGGCCGGCTCGCTTTCGTCGCCGTTGACCACCAGGTAGGTCACCGGGTTCTTGCGCAGCATGGCCCACTTGCGACCGGCAGGGAAGCCGGCGCCACCGCGGCCCAGCAGGCTGGCCTCGTCCACCTCGTGGGCCACCGACTCGGGGGTCATGGCCAGCGCCTTGCGCAACCCCTCGTAGCCACCGGTGGCCAGGTAGCGCTCGAGGGTGTGGGAGTCGGCGTGGCCGATCCGGCCGGTAACGATCTTCGGTGCGTCGGTGATCACGACCCGCTCCCTCCGGAAGTGTCGGCCGCGGCCCTGGCCGCCTCGGCCCGCCGGGCCTGGGCCTCGGCCTCGGCCGCCCGTTCCGAGGCCACCCGGGCCGGGTCCGCCTCGAGACCGTTGGCCCGGCGGATCCGCCCCAGCGTGCCGTGGCCCGGGATCTCGCCGGCCCGGGCGCCGGAACGGAGGTCGGCCACCAGCCGGTCGAAGGTCTCGGCGTTCTGGGCGCCGACGAAGCGGTGGTTGACCTGCACACACGGGGCCCGGTCGCAATCGGCCAGGCACTCGGCCTCCTCCAGGGTCACCGCGCCGTCCGCGGTGGTCCCACCAGCGTTGACCCCCAGCGTCGACTCGGCGTGCTCCAGGAGCTCGGTGGCGCCGTTCAGCAGGCAGGCGATGTTGGTGCAGATGGACACCACGTGGGCCCCGACCGGCTCGGTGTGGAGCATGTCGTAGAACGACGCGGTGCCGAGCACCTCGGCCGGGGTCACCCCGACCAGCCCGGCGATATCGGTCATGGCCTCCGGTGTGAGCCAGCCGTCCTGCTCCTGGGCCAGGTGGCAGAGCGGGATCAAGGCCGAGCGCGGCTCTGGATAGAGGGCGATGGTCTGGCGGGCCCGCTCGAGGATCTCCGCGGAGAGGTGGCCCGGGCGGGAGGTGGCGGCGCGGCGGGGCGGGGCCACCGGGGTGGGGCCTGTCTGCTCGCTCATCGGTCCACCTCCCCCATGACCGGGTCGATGGTCGAGCAGACGGCCACGGCGTCGGCGAGCAGCCCGCCCCGCATCATGAGGGGCAGTCCCTGGAGATTGACGAAGCTCGGCCCGCGGATGTGCATCCGGTAGGGCTTGGGCGACCCGTCCGAGACGAGGTAGCAGCCCAACTCCCCGCGAGGGGACTCGACTGCCACGTACACCTCGCCCTCAGGGACCTTGAACCCCTCGGTGAACACCTTGAAGTGGTGGATGAGGGCCTCCATCGACTCGTCGATGCGGCCCCGGGGTGGCGGGGTGACCTTCTTGTCCTGCACCCGGTAGTCGCCGGCCGGCATCTTCTCCACGACCTGGCGGAGGATGCGCACCGACTCGCGGATCTCGTTCAGGCGGATCGAGTAGCGGTCGAAGTTGTCGCCGTAGGTCCCGACGATCACGTCGAACTCGACCTCGTCGTAGCGCAGGTAGGGCATCGAGCGGCGGAGGTCCCAGGGCACCCCGGTCGACCGCAGGACCGGGCCGGTCAGACTGAGGGCCAGCGCCTCCTCGGCCGACAGGGAGCCGATCGCCTCCGAGCGCTGCCGGAACACCGGCTGACCGGTGAGGAGCTCGTCGTACTCGTCGGTCCGCGCCATCACCGTGTCGCAGATGACGGTGACGTCGTCCTCCCACCCGTCGGGGAGGTCGGCGGCTGTTCCACCGGGCCGGATGAAATTGTGGTTCATCCGGAGGCCGGTGGTCTTCTCGAAGAAGGCCAGGACCATCTCGCGCTCGCGGAACCCGTAGATCATCATGGAGGTGGACCCCAGGTCCATCCCGTTGGTGGCCATCCACATCAGGTGCGAGGACACCCGGTTGAGCTCCACCAGCAGCATGCGGATCCAGTCGGAGCGCGGGGGCATCTCCACGCCGAGCAGCGCCTCGACGGCCATGGAGAGCACCAGCTCGTTGTGGAGCGGGGCCAGGTAGTCCATGCGGGTGACGTTCGTCGAGCCCTGGACGTAGGTCAGTTCCTCGGCGGTCTTCTCCATGCCGGTGTGGAGGTAGCCGATGACCGGCTTGGTCCGCAGGACCGTCTCCCCATCGAGCTCGAGCATCAGGCGCAGCACGCCGTGGGTGGACGGGTGCTGTGGACCCATGTTGATGATCATGGTCTCGTCGTCGGTCTGCTCGATGTCGATGTCCGACGGGTCGACGGCCGCGCCCTCCGGCAGTCGGAGGACGGCTCCCACCTCACGGCGCAGCTGGTCAGGATCGGTCTCCCCCCGACGGGAGATCTCCTGGGGGCCCTCGGAGGTCTCGGCCACCAGGCCCTGTGGCTCGTCGAACGGGCCGTGGTCGAGGAAGGTGTCGCCCGACGGCGGGGGGTCGATCACCGAGTCGGGGTGGGGCACGGGCGCGTCGGCGTCGTCGGCCGGGCCCTTGGACGTCACGTCGCTCATCTCGGTCCCGGTGCTCCCTTGAACTGGACCGGCACCCGGCCGACGCCGTAGTCCTTGCGCAGCGGGTGCCCCTCCCAGTCCTCGGGCATCAGGATGCGGGTCATGTCCGGATGGCCGGTAAAGACCACGCCGAACAGGTCGTACGCCTCCCGCTCCATCGCCTCGGTGCCGGGATAGTGATCGAACAGGGACGGGACCGTGGCGTCGGACTCGGGTACCTGGACCCGGATCCGCACCCGGCGGGCCTGGCTGAGGGACAGCAGGTTGACCACCACCTCGAACCGCTCGGCGTGCACCCCGTCGGGGAGGTGGCGCCCCGGATGGGAGAGATAGTCGACCGCGCAGAGATCGGCGCACATCTCGAACCCGTCGCCGCGGTACTCCCCCACCACCCCGACGTACTGCTCACGGGTGGGAAAGAGGACCTCCTGCACCGGACGGCCGGGAGCGCGGGGCGAACCGCCGCCAGAGTCACTTGTGGTGGCTGTCTCCTCGGCCGGACCGGCCCCGCCGTCCGCCGTCACAGGGGCTCACCCACACTGCGGGCGATGACCGGATTGCGTTTGGGCGTGCCCAGGTGCACGGCATCAGGGCGGTCGGGGGTCCAGCCCGACGTGGACTCGCCGGTGTGGGTGCGACCGTCGTCGGTGTCGGCGCCCTCGTCCTCGGCCAGGGGGCCGGTGTCGGTGCCGCTGGCCAGACCGACCTCGGATGCCGGTCCGCGCTGGGTGATCTCGTTGGTGCGCACCTTCTCGTGGAGGGTGAGGATGGCGTGCATCAGCGTCTCGGGAGTCGGCGGGCATCCGGGGGCGTAGACGTCGACGGGGACGATCTGGTCCACTCCCTGGACGATGGCGTAGTTGTTGAACATGCCCCCCGTGCTGGCACACACTCCCATCGACAGCACCCACTTGGGCTCCATCATCTGGTCGTAGACCTGCCGGAGCACCGGCGCCATCTTCTGGGACACCCGGCCGGCCACGATCATCAGGTCGGCCTGGCGGGGCGAGGCCCGGAACACCTCCATGCCGAAGCGGGCCAGGTCGAAGTCGGCCGCGCCCACCGACATCATCTCGATGGCGCAGCATGCCAGCCCGAAGGTGGCCGGCCACATCGAGAAAGTCCGGGCCCACTTGACCAGGTCCTCGAGACGCCCGGTGAGGAAGTTGTGCTGCAGGTCCTCGAGACCCATGCCGAACCGTCCCCTGCTCTACGCGGCTCGGCCGGGTCCGCTCGGCACAGGGGCCGGGGCTCCGGTCGTCGGGGCGTCTGGGTCGGCAGTGACCGGGAGCGGCGGCGCGCCCACCGCGTGCGTGGATCGGCCGGGACCCCCCGGTCCGGCGCTGATGCGGGCGATGGTCGACTCGGACGTGCGCGAAGGCATGGCCCCCACCAAGTGCTTGGCCGGTCCCCAGCTGAGGGCCCCGTTGCTCACCAGGAAGAGGAACGAGACGAACACGACAGCGGCGAAGACCACCACCTCGACCAACCCGAACGAACCCAGCTGGCGGAAGATCACCGCCCACGGGTAGAGGAAGACGATCTCGATGTCGAAGATGATGAAGATCATGGCGATCAGGTAGAAGCGGACCGGGAACCGGGTCGGCGGCTCGATGCCGGGGACGATGCCGCACTCGTAGGGAGCCGTCTTCGCCGCCGTGGGACGCTTGGCCGGAGCCAGGAGCGCCGAGGCGACGAAGGACACGGCGGCGAACAGGAAGCCCAGGATGAGGAGGATCAGGATCGGCAGGTAATCGTCCACAGGGACTTGTTTTTACCACGCACTCCTTCGAGGAAGCACATCCGGGAAGCCCGGGTGTCCGGCGTCCGGAGGGCACCGCCCGGTGTGCCGTCGGACCCCGGGCGCCCCTAGCATGAGGGGTCGTGAACCCTGGCACCGCCAACCACTCCGCCGGTCACGGGAGCACCTCGCCGAGCGGGTCCCTCGCAGGCGCGGGCCCGGACCACCTCTACGACGTCCTGGTCGTGGGCGGAGGGCCCTCGGGCTCCTCGTGCGCCTACTGGCTGGCCGAGGCCGGCTGGGACGTGGCCCTGGTGGAGAAGAAGGTGTTCCCCCGCGAGAAGACCTGTGGCGACGGGCTGACCCCCCGGTCGGTCCGACAGATCGCCGACATGGGCATCGAGGGCTCTCTGGCCGGTGCCCACCGGTACACCGGCCTGCGGGCCAATGCCTACGGCAAGGTACTGGACCTGCCCTGGCCCGATCATCCGACCTTCCCCTCGTACGGCTACATCATCACCCGACACGACCTCGATGCCATCGTCAACGAGCGGGCGGCGAAGGCCGGGGCCACCGTGTGGCAGGGGACCGAGGCGATCGAGCCGATCCTCGACGCGGCCGTCCGGGCCGACGGTCCCGGCGACGAGCACCCCCTCCCCTCGTGCGTGGGCGCGGTGGTCAAGCAGAAGGCGACCGGGGCGACCCGCGCCGTGCAGGCCCGGTACGTGGTCGTGGCCGACGGCGCCAATTCGCGCTTCGGTCGGGCCCTCGGCACGGTCCGGGACCGCAACCAGCCGATGGGAATGGCGCTGCGCGGGTATTACGCGTCGCCCGGCCACGACCAGCCCTTCATCGAGTCCCACCTCGACATTCGGGACGCTGACGGCCAGGTGGTGCCCGGCTACGGGTGGATCTTCCCCTTGGGCGACGGGAGGGTCAACGTGGGGGTAGGCCTGCTGTCCACCGACCGGCGCTGGAAGGGCGTGAACACCTCCACCCTGATGGACCACTTCGTGGCGTGGGCCCCGAAGGAGTGGGAGCTCTCGCCGTCGACCAGCCTCGGCCAGCCCACCGGAGGCAAGCTCCCCATGGGCCTGTCTGTCGGCCCCCGGGTGGGCACCACCACTCTCGTCGTGGGCGACGCCGCCGGCACCATCAACCCCTTCAACGGCGAGGGGATCGCCTACGGCTACGAGAGCGGCCGGCTGGCCGCCGCCTCCCTCGGCGAGGCGCTCTCCGGTGGCGGGCCCGAGGCGCTGCGGCGGTACGAGACACGCCTCGAGGATGCGTGGGGGCTCTACTACCGGGTCGCCCGGGCCTTCATCCGGGTGATCAGCCATCCTGAGCTCATGCACCTGTGCGTGGGGACGGGCATGTACTCGGAGTCGCTGATGAGCTGGATCCTGCGGATCATGGCCAACCTCCTGCGGCCCGACGAGCTCGGGCCCGCAGAGGCCGCCTACCGGGCGCTCGCCCTGATCGCCCGGATGGTTCCCGAAGGGGCCTGAGCACCCGCGCTACTTGTTGGCCGCCAGGCCCAGCCGGTCGGCGATGGCGTCGTACGCCGGGGTGAAGGCGTCGTAGGGCACCGCGGGGCCGTTGGTCGAGGGCTCCAGCCTCGTCTCGATGCGGCCGGCCCTGAGGAAGGCCTCGCCGACCACGTCGGTCCCCTGCCCCGGGAGGGTGAAGGTCGTCAGGTAGGCGGACGTGGTGACTCCGGCAGGGGTGGGCAGCGAGACCACCTGCACCTGGGCTGTGGCGCCCGGCACCGTGGCGGATGCCAGCGTCTGCTGGTAGTGCCCGAAGCAGGCGACGAAGCTCGGGTTGGTGAAAGGGGCGCTGACCGCGTCGAGTGCGGCGGGCGAGCCCATGACCGTCGTGACCGAGTACATCTGGATACCGGGGTCGGATCCGCTCTGGAAGGTGGGTGACCGCACCGAGTCGGTCTGGCCGGGCAGGACCGAGCCCCCGAACAGCCCGGCCACCGTCGACACGTCGGCGCCGAGGCACCCGGCCAGGGCCTGGATGGCCTGGGTCTGGACGGCCGCCGGGGCCGCCGGGGGACGGACCGCGACGGAGGAGGGCGAGCTCGGGACCCAGCCGGCCGGCAGGTCGGTAAGACGGAGATTGACCGTGGAGGCGAGGGCGGCGTCACCGGCCACCGGAGACGGGGTGGTGGGAGGGCTGACCGTCGGGGCGGTGGGGGTGGTGCCGTTCCGCTTGACGGCGAAGTAGACGATGCCACCGATGGCGACGATGAGGACCGCCACCAGCACGGCCAACAGCGCCCGGTTGCCCGTGCGAGCCGGTTTGCTGTCGGACACGGGTATGCCCTCTTCGGCCCCGGACGGCGCCGGGGGTGGCGGGGGCGGGGGCGTCGCCGTCGACAGCAGGTCGGTGGCGGCATTGCTCCCGGCAATGGGGGTCGGCCCGGCGACGGGACCCGCGGGTGCACCGGGTCCGGCAGGTGCACCGGGTCCGGCGGTACCGTTCGGCGGGGCGGTGTCGGTGTGCGGGGCGGTGTAGGTATGCGGGGCGGTGTCGGTATGCGGCGGTGGGGCGGCGAGGGGCGTCTGAGCAGCCGGTGTACCGGTAGGGGGAGCATCGGCGCCGGCGTTCCCGGCCAGGGCCGCCGCCTCGCCGACAGCGGCTGCGCCGACGGCGGCGACCTTTGCGCCACGACGCCATCCCCGAGCCTTCTTCGGGGCGACCGCGGCGGGCGCACTGCCCCGGCCCGAGGGGTCGTCCCACAGCGCCTCCCCGGTGACCGGGTCGATGGGGGGCTTCCACACCACGGGGCCGGGAGTGGACGGGGCGGCCGCATCCGGGGGCGGGGGGGGCAGCGTCGTGAGGTTCAGGGCGGCCGGTTCACTCGGTGGCCCGGCCGGGGAGCCGGTCGGCGCCAGCACGCCGGGGGGCGGCACCACAGCGTCCGGGGAGCCCGGGGCCGGTCGCGACTTCCGCCGGCCCCGGGTCTTCCGGGGCGGAGCGGGTGTGGCGTCGACCTGTCCGAGCGGCGGGCTCTCCCATGCGGTCCCGGCGGGCATCGGGTCGACTGCGGTCTCCCAGACCTTGGCACTGGGAGGGGGCGGCGGGGGCAGCGGCGCCATCTCCGGCTGGTTCGGTGCCGGAGGCGGTGCGGGCTGGTCGGGGAGAGCGGTGGAGGCGACCGCGGTGGCTCGACGGGGAGGATCGGCCGGCGGCGTTGCCGGCGGAGGCGGAGGGGCGGCGACGGTCGGGAGCGGTGGCAACCCCGGGGGTCTCCCGGGTGGAGGTGGGGGCAGCATCGGGGCCCCGCCACCCGAACCATTGCCGGCGGTTGCCGGCGTGGCCCGGGTCACGGCGGCGGCCGCCGATGCGGCTGTGGCCGATGCAGTGGCCGCCGCGGGTGTCGGCGGCGTGCGGCCCGGAGCGGCGGGAGAGGGCGGCGGCGGGAGGTTCGAGGCCGAACGACCGCCCGCACCCCTGGATTCTGCGGCCGACGCGGTGGCAGCGTCGGTGCCGACGCTGGTGGACACGGCCGACACGGTGGCCACCACCGCGCCCTTGTAGCGGCTCAACCACGCCGGCAGGGCCTGGTCGAGGTAGGCGGCCTGCCCTGGGGTCACCGTCTCGGTCGGGAGCAGGAACCGGATGGACTGGCCGCCGGAGGTGAGCTCCATCACCGCGGCACTCCTGCCGTCCGGCAGAACGACCTGCTCCCGGCAGGTGGCGGCGTCGAGGCCGGACCAGACGAGCAGCCTCTCGATCTGGGGCTGAGGACCCTGCACGGTGATCCCGGCCGTCGTGAACAGCAGACTGAGTCCCTCGGTCGTCTTGGTCCCCCGGTCGGCGTCACCGGCCAGGGCGACACCGCCGAGCTGCATGCCCTCGGGAGGCAGTTCTGTGATTCCGACGGTCATCTACTTCTCCTCCGTTGCCGGGGGATCTCCCCGGCCCTGTCCACCACTGCTGTCATCCTGCCGCCCGGGACCGTGATCGGGCAAGGTGTCCACCGGGCCCTGGCAGGCCGGCGGGCCCGTTCCGACCCCGGCGGAGCACGTCGATCGCGATGCACGTGCCCATACTGTCTCAGACGTTCGCTCTTCAGAAGGATCGCGCCGGTCCGGCGGCCTCTCCCCTCCCCGGGGCGACCGGATCAGACCTGCCGGCTCCGTCCTCCGGTGGACACCCGCTCCCCGAGCACCGATAGGGGGAACCGGAGCACGTCGTCGGGGATCTGGCCACCGATGGCGAACGCTTCCAGGTCGGCTTCGATCCTCCCTTCCCCCATCGAGACCGCCTCCACCTCGCCCGGCACCGCGGTCGTGCCGTCGGTCACGGTGAAGGTGAGGAGCAGGCCGGACAGCTGCTCGCCGGTCACGCCCCTGCACCGGGCGAAGGCGGCGGTGATCCCCCCTGCTCGTGCTGCACGACCGGGGACTCGCCGGCCGAGCCGCCGGCCGGCGTCGGCCCCCATCCGGCCGGCAGGTCACCGAGGGTCAGCAGCACCGACTGGGCCAGGCGCTGGTCGGCAGTTGGGCGCGGTGCCGGTGGGGAGGTGACCCGGCCCCCCGGGTGGGACAGCGCAACGGCCAGGCCGACGCCGGAGGCCGCCAGGTCGATGCCGGCCACCAGGGTGGCCGTCCGGCGGCTACGACGGCGGGGGCGAGCGGGGACGGCGTTGCGGACCTCCGGCAGGATGCCGGGCAGCAGGAGCGGCGCACCCGCCGGCGGAACCGAATGGGCGGGGGTGGGCGGGGCGGCCGACCACCCAGCCAGTCGGTGGCCGAGGGTGGCGATCCGGACCGGGTGGGCCGCGTCCGAGTGGATGACGAACCGCAGCCCGCCTCCCGGGCCCTCCACCTCGAACGGCGTGGTGCTTCCCGTCGCCCGTCGGTGGTCACGCCGAGGGAGACCCGGGTCACCTCCGACCAGGTCACCCGGCGCCGGTCGCCCGGCCGGAGACCGACCGTCTCGAGCCCCCACCCGTCGAAGGCCAGCATGACGGCGCCCTCGCCGGAAGGTGGCTCCCCGGGTGCGCCGACCCGTTCCACCCGGTCGAACCGGAACGACGCGGCCTCCGGGACGGTCCACGGCACGGTGGTCGGTCGATCAGGTGGAGACGACATCCATGATGGCTTCCGACGCGGCGTCAAGGGTGCGCCCGAATTCGGCCTCGCCGTGGGCCATTGAGGGGAAGGCCACCTCGTAGGGGCCCGGAGCCAGGGCGACGCCCCGGTCGAGCATGGCCCGGAAGAGGCGGGCGTAGATGCCCGTGGCGGCCGAGGCGGCAGCGGCGTCGTAGTCGCGCACCGGGCCGGAACCGGACGGCACGAAGCACAGCCCGAGGAGCGGTCCTACCACCGGGACCCGGGCCTCGAGCTGGTTACCGTGAGCGTCGAGGGTCCCCGCCTTGGCCAGGGCGTCGGAGAGGACCTCGGCCAGCGCCACCCCGAACCGGGCCACCCGGGCCGAGAGCGCGGCGTAGCAATCGGGGCCGAGCTCACCGAGCACGACGAGACCGGCCGCGGTGGCCAGTGGGTTCCCCGAGAGGGTGCCGGCCTGATACACAGGACCGGTCGGGGCCAGCGAGGCCAGCACGTCGGCACGTCCCCCGAAAGCGCCCACCGGAAGCCCGCCGCCGATGACCTTGCCGAAGCACCACAGGTCGGGGCGCACGCCCGACCATCCCGAGGCCCCGTCCTCACCGAGGCGGAACCCGGTGATCACCTCGTCGAAGACGAGCAGTGCGCCAGCCGCGTCGCAGGCGGCACGCAGGTCGCGCAGGAACCCATGGGCCGGGGGGACCAGGCCCATGTTGGCCGCCACCGCCTCCACGATCACGCAGGCCACCCGGTCGTCGATGTCGGGGACCACGTTGTAGGGAGCGACCAGTGTCTCGGCCACCGCCATCGCCGGAACGCCGGCCGAGTCGGGGAGCCCGAGGGTGGCCACGCCACTGCCGCCTCCGGCCAGCAGCCCGTCCGAGTGGCCGTGGTAGCAGCCGGCGAATTTGAGGATCCGGGAGCGGCCGGTGAACCCCCGGGCCACCCGGACGGCGCTCATGGCCGCCTCGGTCCCCGACGACACCAGCCGGACCTGCTCGCAGCCGTCCACCCGCCCACAGATCGCCTCGGCCAGCAGCACTTCGCCCTCGGTCGGTGCCCCGAAGGTGGTTCCCCGACCGGCAGCGTCGCCCACCGCCTGCACCACCGCCGGATGGGCGTGCCCGAGGATCGACGCCCCGTACGACTGCACGTAGTCGAGCAGCCGGTTGCCGTCGGCGTCCCACACGTAGGCGCCCTCGCCTCGGGCCACGAAGTAGGGGTGGCCGCCCACCGACCGGAACGACCGCACCGGTGAGTTGACGCCGCCGGGGATCACCCGTCGGGCACGTTCGAAGAGGGCGTCCGAAACTGCGTGCTCAGCCACCGAGCTCCTCGGCCAGTTCGCCGGCGAAGTAGGTCAGCACGAAGTCGGCGCCGGCTCGCTTGACTGCCGTGATCTGCTCGAAGGCCACGGCCGTCCCGTCGATCCAGCCCCGCTCGGCGGCTGCCTTGACCATGGCGTACTCGCCGCTCACGTGATAGGCGCCGACCGGCAGGTCGACGGCGGCCCGAATGTCGGCGATGACGTCGAGATAGGTGAGGGCCGGCTTGACCATGACCATGTCCGCACCCTCGGCCACGTCGAGCGCCACCTCGGTCGTCGCCTCGCGGCGGTTGGCTGGGTCCTGCTGGTACCCCTTTCGGTCACCGCCGTCGGCGATGGCCACCTGGGCCGCGTCGCGGAAGGGGCCGTAGAGCGCCGACGCGTACTTCGCCGCATAGGCGAGCACGGCCGTGTCTCCGAAGCCCGATCCGTCCAACGCTGCCCGGATGGCGGCCACCTGCCCGTCCATCATGCCGCTCGGTGCAATCACGTCGGCGCCGGCGGCCGCCTGGGAGCGGGCCACCTCGGCGTAGAGGGGCAGGGTCGCATCGTTGTCCACGTCACCGGTCGCCGGGTCGATCACCCCGCAGTGGCCGTGATCGGTGAACTCGTCGAGGCAGCAGTCGGCCATGACCACAATGGCGTCCCCCACCGCGTCGCGGACCGTGGCCAGGGCACGTTGGGTGATGCCATCCGGGCGGGCGGCCTGGGACCCGCGGGCGTCCTTGTCCTCGGGCCGGGGCAGCCCGAACAGGATCACACCGGGAACCCCCAGCCCGACCAGTCGCTTCACCTCGAGGGCCAGCGAATCGGCGGTGTGCTGGACGACCCCGGGCAACGAGGCAATCGGGCGCGGCTCGACGAGTCCGTCGGCCACGAAGAGGGGGGCGACGAGGTCGTCCACCGACAGGCGGGCCTCGGCCACCAGGCGGCGCATGGCCGGGCTGCGCCGCAGCCGGCGGGGTCGACGGGCCGGGAAACCCGGGCCGGTGCGGGGAGAGCCTGCGCTGGGAGCGGGTTCGCGGGACACTGCCACCAGCCTACGGCAGGGGGACCGTCACGGCGCCGGAGCTCGCGTGGGCTCGGCACCCACCACCATCGCCACGCCCTGGCACGGCACTCACTGCTGTTGCTGTTGCTGTTGCTGTTGCTGTTGCTGTTGCTGTTGCTGTTGCTGTTGCTGTTGCTGTTGTCGGCGGCCGATGGCGCCGACCGACCCACCATCGCCGAGCACCGACACCAGCGCTTCGACCAGCCCGTCGATGGTGTGCGGGCTCGCTTCGGCTGCTACCTCGAGCCCGGCGGCCCGGGCCGAGCCCGAGGTCACCGGGCCGATGGTGACGATCACCGGGGGCAACCGGTCGGCGCCCAGCAGGTCGAGGGTGCGGGCCACCGTGGACGACGAGGTGAACGCCACGGCGTCTGCCGCGACCGCGGCGGCAACCGCCTCGTCTCCGGGGCGGCCGGCCACCGTGCGGTAGGCCACGACCTCGTCGACCGACCACCCCTTGGCCCGCAGGCCCGGGGCCACGGCGCCACGGACCGTCTCGGCCCGCGGCAGGAGTACCGTGCCGGCGCCCACCGACCGACCGTCCGGGGCCGGCGGGGGGCCCGGGGCCACCGGGGGGAACGCCTCGACCAGTGATTCTGAGACCGAGGTCTCCGGCACCAGGTCGGCGGGGACGCCGCCCTCGGACAGTCTCCGGGCGGTGCCCGCCCCTACCGCCGCCCAACGCACCGCCGGGGGCGCGGTCCGGTCGCCCAGCACGGCGAGGAGCCGGTCCACCGCGTTGGTGGAAGTGAGCACCACCCACTCGTAAGCGCCGGCCACCACGCGGTCGGCCGCGGCATCCAGTGAGCGACCGCCGTCCGGCGGGTCCTCGATGGCGATGACCGGCAGCTCGACCACGGTCGCCCCCAGTTCGCTGAGGCGGGCAGCCAGTGCGGAGGCCTGGGCGCGGGTCCGGGTGACCACCACCCGCCGACCGGCGAGGGGGGCCGTCGTCAACCTAATTGTCCGGGCCCGGGCGGCGGTCGGAGGTCCAGGCCGGCGACGGCACCGATCACGATGGTCGATGGGGCGGGCAGATCGACCGAGGCCAAGCCCCCGAGGGTGGTCCTGGCCACCTGCTGGTGGGGCGTCGTCCCCCAGTGCACCACCGCCACCGGTGTGGCCACGTCCCGTCCGGCCCCGATCAGGGCCTCGGCGATCCGGGCCCGTTCCGACATCCCCATCAGGACCACGATGGTTCCCCCGGCCCGGGCGAGGGAGTGCCAGTCGACCCCGCCGGGAGCGGAGGGGTCTCCGACCGTGCCGGTGACCACGCTGACCGAGGTGGCCAGGCCGCGATGGGTCACCGGGATGCCGGCCGCGGCCGGGGCGGCGAACGCGGAGCTCACCCCCGGAACCACCTCGAACTCGACGCCGGCCTGACGCAGGGCCTCGGCCTCCTCGCCGCCGCGGCCGAAGACGAACGGGTCACCACCCTTCAGTCGGACGACCCGCCGACCGGCGCGCCCGTGTCCGACCAGCAGGGCGTTGATCTCCACCTGGTGGACCGGCGCTCCCGGCGCCTTACCCACGTCGACGAGCTCGGCGCCCGGAGGCGCCAGGTCGAGCAACTCGTAGGCGATCAGCCGGTCGTAGACGACCACCTCAGCTCGGCCGAGCAGCTTGGCGCCCCGTACCGTCAGCAGTCCCGGGTCGCCCGGGCCGGCCCCGACCAAGGCGACCGTCATCCCGCCTCCCGGCCGCCGCCGCCCGGCTCGACCTCACCAGGTCCCGGCGCCCAGTCGCCGAGATCACCACCGCCCGCATCATCGATCAGGTAGCGCGCCACTGCGGCCCCGAGAGCCTCGTGACGGCGGCCCACCTGCTCGTGACGCAGCACGACCAGCCCGTCCGGGGACGCCAGCATCCCGGCCAACCTCATCGGGGAGTCGGCGTCCCGGACCGGAGCGCCCTCGACCCAGCTGGCGTAGGCACCGACCGGGAGGGTGCACCCGCCGCCCAGTGCGGCCAGAAAGGCCCGCTCGGCCGCCACCAATGGCGCGGCGACAGGATCGTCGATGGCGCCGAGCGCGTTGAGGGTCCCGGCGTCGTCCGCCCGGCACTCGACGGCGATGGCGCCCTGCCCGACCTGGGGGAGCATCGTCACCGGCTCGAGGACTTCGACCGGCACTCCTTTCGGCGGAACCCACCCCAGCCGGTCGACCGCCGCCTTGGCCACGAGCACGGCGGCCACCCGCCCCACACCGACGGCGGCCAGGCGGGTGGCCAGGTTGCCGCGGAGGCCGGTGAAGGTGAGGTCGGGACGGAGGTTGGCCAACTGGGCCCGGCGCCGCGCCGAGCCGGTGGCCACCAGCGAGCCGGTCGGGAGGGAATCGATGGAGCCGCCGACCAACAGGTCTCGGGGATCGGCCCGCTCGGGTACGGATGCCAGCACCAGGCCGGGCACGGCCAGTCCCGGGGACGCAGGCAGGTCCTTGGCCGAGTGCACCGCCGCGTCCGCGTCGCCATGGACCACCGCCGCCTGCACCTCCTTGACGAAGACTCCCTGACCGCCCAGTCGGTCGAGCGGTACGTCGACCCGGCGGTCCCCGACGGTCTCCACGACGACGAGCGAGGACGCCGTTCCGGCCCGCTCGAGCAGGGCGGCGATCCGGTGGGCCTGCCACAGGGCCAGAGGCGACCCCCGGGTGGCCAGCCGAAGGCAGTCCCGATCGCTCATGAGGCGGACGGCCGGCCCACCGGCTAGAGGTCGAAGAGGGTGCGGAGCGATTCGACGAGCCGTTCGCCCCTCGGCGTTCCGGCTGCGTCCTTCAGTGCCACCGTGGGCTGGTGGAGCAACTTGGCCACCATTGCCCGGGTGACGGCGTCGACCTGCTCCCACTGGTCATCGGTCAGCTCCGATCGCTTGGCACGCTGCCGGTCGAATTCGACCTGACGGGCTGCTTCCACCCGGGATCTCAGCGCCGACACCATGGGCGCGGCGTCGCGCGCCCGGGACGCCACCCGGTACCGTTCGACCTCGTCACCCACGATGCGGGCGGCGCCCGCCACCTCGTCCTGGCGGCCCGACAGCGCCTCGGCAACGGCCGAGCGCAGCACGTCCATGTCCAGGAGGACCACACCGGCCAGCGCGGCGGCGGCCGGTTCCACGTTTCGGGGCACACCCAGATCGACCACGAGCAGTGCCGGCTCGACGTGCCGGCCGGCCACCGCGGCGGCCAGCATGGCCCGGTCGACGATCGGGTGGGTAGTGCCCACCGACGTGAAGACCACGTCGGAGGAGGCCAGGAGCGAGTCGAGCTCATCGAGCGTCGCGGCCCGCACCTCATCGGCCACGGTGCTTGGCAGGCACGACACCACCGCCCGGCTTCGATCCGGCGTGCGGTTGGCGACCACCACACTGGCCGCCCGATGGCCGTCGAGGGCCTGGGCCACCCCCTCGCCCATCTCGCCGGCTCCGATGACCAGGATGCGGGTGCCGGCCAGCCCGCCGTCGCGCCGCCCGGCGGCGAGGGCCACCGCGCCGTGGGACAGCGACGTGATGCCTCGGGCGATGGCCGTCTCCGACCGCACCCGCTTGCCCACCTCGACCGCGTGGCGGAAGAGGGCGCCCAGGACAGGTCCCGAGACCTGTTCGAGTTGGGCCTTCTCCCAGGCCCGCCGGACCTGGCCCAGGACCTCGGACTCGCCGAGCACCGCCGAGTCGAGCCCGGCGGCCACGGTGAACAGGTGATGGGCGACGTCGTCGTCGAAGCGGACGGTGAGGGAGTCGGCCAGGCCCTCCACCGAGCTGCCACCCACCGTGGCCAGGAAGTCCTGGAGGTCGGCCACCCCGTCGTGGAACCGCTCGACCACCGCGTAGACCTCGGTGCGCAGGCAGGTCGACAGGACCACCGCCTCGGACAGGTTCGAGCGGTCCCGGAGGGTGGCGAGCGCCTTGGGCAGGGCACTCTCGGTTACCGCCACCCGTTCCAGCAGCTCGAGGGGAGCGCTGTCGTGCTCAACGCCCACGACGATCACCGACACCGGCGAACCGCCTCAGCCACCACCGGCTCCACAGCATGCCTCACTGGTCACGGTCCCGATTGGTACGGAGTCGCCGGCACACGTCCACCCCTCAAGAGTAGGTCGGATCGTGGACGTTCCAGGCAGCGACACGTCCGGCGGCTCGGAGGCTGTCATCGGCGGCAGCTCCAGCCCTCCACCGCAACGAAACGGTCGGCCCGGCTGCACCGGCCGTGGGACGGGTCAGTCGGACGCAGTGCTGGTGAGCCCGATGGACCGGATCACCGGCATGCCGGCGTCACCGGCGCTCTCGGCCAACCTCGACTGGTAGAAGCTCATGACCTGCAGCTCGATGCTGAGGTCGACGTAGCGCAACAGCACGCCGGGGGGCACCTCGAGCACCCGGGGGGCGAAGTTGAGGATCGAGCGCACCCCGGCGCCGACCATGGTGTCGGCCACCCGCTGGGCCACCGACGCCGGGGTGGT
>Ga0224558_1000684_pt1 | contig 39219 bp, 48 predicted proteins | sample 714S32024metaG_FD_180682 | JGI IMG/M metagenome (GOLD analysis project Ga0224558, IMG submission 180682) | Peat soil microbial communities from Stordalen Mire, Sweden - 717 S3 20-24 | ecosystem: Environmental > Terrestrial > Soil > Wetlands > Peat | place: Sweden: Norrbotten County, Stordalen... | reverse complement strand
CTGATTTCAGTCAACATCGTTAGGGCGACGGGTGATGTTTTGTTTTTTGACTCGTTGCCCGTTGCTGTTTTAAACAAGTTCCACGAGCGCCATGGAGGCGCCGTCCCCGCGGCGGAAGCCCGTCTTCAGGATGCGCGTGTAGCCGCCGTTGCGCTCCTTGTACTTGGGAGCGATCTCATCAAACAGCTTTTTGACCACAGTCTCGTCATACAGGTAGGACAAGGCCTGTTTCTTGGCATGCAGGTCACCATGCTTGCCCAGGCTGATCATGCGGTCAGCCATTCTCTTTAGTTCCTTTGCCCGGTCCTCGGTGGTCTCGATGCGCTCCTCTCTCAGCAGGGAGGTCACGATATTTCTCAGCATGCTTTTGCGGTGGTCACTCCGCAAACCCAGCCTCCGGTACATTCAGAGTTCACCTCACAATTCGGTCGTCGGACGTCGGTCGTCGGATGCCTGCACATTTGGGATGCGCACTTCCCACTTCCCGCCTCTTTAATCTTCGGATTTCCTAAGGGACAGCCCCAGTTCCTGAAGCTTGGCGTCCACTTCCTCGAGGGATTTCTTGCCCAGGTTGCGGACCTTGATCATGTCCTCCTCGGTGCGCTGGATCAGGTCCTCCACCGTATTGATGGCTGCCCTCTTGAGGCAGTTGTAGGAACGCACTGACAGTTCCAGTTCTTCGATCGGCATGTCCAGGATCCGCGACCGTTCGTCGATCTTCTTGTCCGGCGCCACAGGTTCATCTTCCACCTTATCGGTGAGGCCCACAAACAGCCGGAAGCGCTCGATCAGGTTGCGCGCCGCCAGGCTGACCGCTTCTTCGGGGGTGATGGTGCCATTGCTCCAAACCTCCAGGATCAGCCGGTCATAGTCTGTCTGCTGGCCGACCCTGGTGTTCTCCACGGTGTAGTTGACCTTGTATACAGGTGAGAAAATAGAATCCACCGGGATCACCCCGATCACCTGCTCGCCCTCTTTGCTTTTCTCTGCCGGGACGTAGCCCCGGCCCTTCTTCACCGTCATTTCCATGAACAGGCGTCCATCCGGCTCCAGCGTGGCAATGTGCATGTCCGGGTTGAGGATGTCGATATCCGAGCCGGCGATGATGTCACCTGCCTTGATATCGCGCACACCCTTGGCATCACGCTCAGCCCTGGCCTCTATCCTGACGATCTGGGGTTCGTCTCCGTGATGCTTGATGGCCAGCCCCTTGAGGTTCAGCATGATATCCATGGTGTCTTCGCGCACCCCGGGGATGATGCTGAACTCGTGCAACACCCCCTCGATCTTGACGGTGGTCACCGCCGCCCCCACCAGGGATGAGAGCAGCACCCGCCGCAGGCTGTTGCCCAGGGTAGTGCCGTAGCCCCGCTCCAACGGCTCCACGATAAACTTCCCGAAGGTGCCGGAACTGCCATCTTTAATATGTTCAATACGCGGTTTTTCAAATTCTAACAAACACAAAACCTCCTTCCCCAAAACAGAAAGCCGTCCAGGGATATCACCGCTCGCATTCCTCAATGTCAGAAGTCCGGAACTTGCCTGCAAACGACCGACCACCCATCTTTTCGCAGATCGATAGTTGATTGATATCTTTTCATTCGAACCTCGAACCGCGCCCGCAAGCAGGCACCCACTTCGAACCTCGAACATCGAGCATACCTTAACGGGAGTAAAGCTCCACGATCAGGTGTTCTTTAACGGGGGTATCTATGTCTTCCCGAGACGGGATACCCTGTATCCGCACCAGCATCTTTTCCAGGTCAACTTCCAGCCATGGGGGAAGGGTCTTGTGGGCCGAAGTTTCGGCCAATTCGGCAAAGCGCGCCTGTTCCCTGCTTCCCGGGGCGATTTCGATGATTTCACCGATCTTGACCAGGTACGAGGGAATGCTGACGCGTCGCCCGTTTACGGTAAGATGCCCGTGCCTCACCAGTTGCCGCGCCTCGGCCCTGGAACTGGCAAACCCGACCCGGTAGATCACGTTGTCCAACCGGCGCTCCAGCAGGCGCAGCAGGTTTTCACCGGTGATGCCCTTCTGCCGCTCGGCAGCATAGAAGTAGCGCCTGAACTGTCTCTCCAGGATCCCGTAGATCCGCCGCGTCCGCTGTTTCTCGCGCAACTGCAGGCCGTATTCGGTAACTTTCCTGCGAGATTGGCCCTTAACGCCCGGGGCATAGCTGCGGCGGTCGATGCCGCACTTGGGAGTGTAACAGCGGTCTCCCTTGAGGTAGAGTTTCATCCCCTCGCGGCGGCACAGGCGGCAGACAGCACCTGTATATCTTGCCATATATCCTTTTTCCTCCTTCTAGAACGAGTATTGCAAGCCTTCTTCGAAGTTCGAACATCCTCCGCGTCGGGGCTTACGGCCCGGTTTTGTGAATACGGAGTAAATAACTCGAGCCTCGATTAGACGCGCCGTCTCTTTGGTGGACGGCAACCGTTGTGAGGAATGGGAGTGACGTCCTTGATGGTGCTGACGTCCAGGCCGGCTGCCTGCAAAGATCTGATGGCCGCTTCCCGGCCTCCCCCGGGCCCCTTGACAAAGGCTTCCACCTGCTTCATGCCATGCTCCATGGCCGTTTTCGCAGCAGATTCTGCAGCCTGCTGGGCGGCATAGGGAGTTCCCTTGCGGGTGCCCTTGAATCCCATCATGCCGGAACTTGCCCAAGCGATGGCATTGCCCGTAGTATCGGTGATCGTGATCGTGGTGTTGTTGAACGTTGACCGGATATGGGCAACACCGTGCTCAACATTCTTCCTCTCCTTGCGCTTCGTCCTCGTCTGTCGCTTTGGCACTTTAGCCCTCCTTTTCTTGATTGTTCTCCAGCACCTTCCTCCTCATCCAGGCCTTCCTCCACACCCGGAAGAATGCAGAGTACAAGTGCTGAGGAACAAGGCCCACCCCGTCCGCGCCTCGCCGTGCTGCATTGCGTGCGCCCATGCGCTCCGCATTCTTCCAGTCCAGACCTTTCGGTCTGGACGCGGAGGAGGGCGCTCCACACCCGGCACCGGCAGGAGCGGTGTTGCGCGCTACTTCTTGCGACGCACTCCCACAGTGCGCCGCGGCCCCTTGCGGGTCCTGGCGTTGGTGCGGGTGCGCTGGCCGCGCACTGGCAGCCCCCGGCGGTGACGGAGGCCCCGGTAGGAGCCGATCTCGATCAACCGCTTGATATTCACGGTGTTCTCACGGCGCAGGTCGCCTTCAACCTTGCACTCCTTGTCGATCACTTCCTGCAGCTTCCCTACCTCTTCCTCGGTAAGGTCCTTGACCCGGGTGTCCGGGTTGATCCCGGTGCGCTTGATCACTCCGGTCGCAGTATTTTGTCCTATACCGTAGATATAGGTGAGAGCAACTTCTACCCGCTTATCACGCGGTAAATCGACGCCGGCAATTCTTGCCATAATTTAACCTCCTTGTAACAGATGTCTGATGCAGGAAGTCGGAAGTCAGATAAAAGACCTGCCTGCTTTCAATAGCGACTTCTGAATTAATTAGCCTTGTCTTTGCTTATGCTTCGGGTTCTCACAGAGAACCCTCACCCTGCCCTTGCGGCGAATGATCTTGCATTTCTCACAGATGGTCTTCACGGAAGCCCGCACCTTCACCGAAAACGCCTCCTTCAGCAGTCATCCAATGTATGATTTTTTGTACGGCGGTTAAACTTTTATAAACCTCGCCCCGAAAATCCACGGCCTTGTATCTCGAGATGAAGGGGGCGCCTTCCGAAAAAGTGATTAGTTCACAAACGACCGTACGCATGGCATAAATATCTATATCTCTTTGATATCATTAGCGGTCGTGTTGCAACCGGTCAAAGAGCCGCTGCATCAAACTGCTTCCATGGCACCCTCGAGGGCGGGCCGCTTTCAAAGAAGCACGCATCTATGCAGTCACCGGGCTAAGTGCAGACGCCCATGAACCGTGGCCGTGCAAACACGGCGTTGCAACCCACTAGTGAAGCACGGGATCCTGCCTGGGCAAGGCTGCTTCCGACTAAATGGAAACCTTTCATGATGCCCCCTCGCATTGTCCTGGGGAGGTTCACTTAAAACGATAGACAATCCGTCCCCGGGTCAGATCGTATGGTGAGAGTTCCACCGTGACCTGGTCTCCTGGAAGGATACGAATGAAGTTCATCCTGATCTTGCCGGAAACATGGGCCAACACCCGGTGGCCGTTCTCCAGCTCCACCCGGAACATGGCGTTTGGCAGGGCTTCGATCACCTTGCCCTCGACTTCAATTACATTTGGCTTGGATTTGGGCATATCATTTCTCTACCCCCCTCTTTTGGGATGTGAGATGCGTCTCGCTTCCCGCTTCGCACTTCTCGATCAACCCGGCAATCACCCTGCGCACCTCAATATTGGCAACCTGTTGGCCGGCCTCCCATTGCTGCGCCAGATGTTCCGCCACTGCCTTGTAAAACCGCAGGTGCTTGATGTTCTTTCGCTTGGGGTTTTCCACCCGGCGTTTGTCTCCATTTACCAGGTAAACAAACGCTTCATTGATGATCTCCAGAACGAGGTACGGCTCCCCACGGTCGCGGCCACACTTGGAAGCTGCCAACTGCCCGATGACCACAATGCTATCCTGAACCATCTTGGCGGCCGGTCGCGGGCCATCGGCCGCTCTATTTCGCTTGTCTTTCTGCATGCCCATCAAACCAACACCTTTATTCCAATGCCGTCAACCATTGTTCTGCCAACCACCAACCGCTCGTCAACCGCTACCGCATGATGCCCTCTAGCCACCAACCACCCGGGGTTAAATTTTAGTCAGGATCTCCGGCTGTCCTCCGGTAATCAGGATAGTATGCTCATAATGAGCCGACAGGCTGTGATCCCTGGTCACTGCAGTCCAGCCATTGGGCATCACCATCACCTCATAGGTTCCCACATTGACCATGGGCTCAATGGCGATGGTCATCCCGGCTTGCAGTCTCGGCCCCATCCCGGCCTTGCCAAAGTTGGGAACCTGGGGATCCTCATGCATGTGGGAGCCAATCCCGTGCCCCACAAAGTCCCTCACTACCTTGTAACCGTGTGACTCGACATGTTGCTGCACCGCCGCCGAGATGTCTCCGATCCGGTTGCCTGGTACCGCCTGCTTGATCCCCTTAAAAAGTGACTGCTCAGTCACCTGAAGCAACCGGGAGGCCCCGGCAGAGATCTCCCCGACCGGAAAGGTCATTGCCGCATCGCCAACGTAACCATGGTACACTGATCCAATGTCAATGCTAATAATATCCCCGTTTTCCAGTTCCCTTAAACCCGGAATCCCGTGCACCACCTCTTCGTTCACCGAGGCGCAGATGCTGGCGGGAAACCCCTGGTACCCGAGAAATGCCGGCTCTGCTCCCGCCCTGCGCAAGAATTCGTCCGCAAACTGGTTGAGTTCACCAGTGGTGACTCCGGGGGCGACCCGCCTGCCCAGTTCCTGCAGGGCCATGGCCACTATCCGCCCGGCCTCCCGCATGAACGAGACCTCCCGGGCCGATTTCAAAGTGATCATCTATCAAGGCTCCTTAACATACCACGTATTACTTCCCACACGGCATCAATCCCCGGTTCCCCGTCGACCTCCTGGAGCAGGCCGCGCTGCCGGTAAAACTCCAGCAGGGGGGCCGTCTTGTTGGCGTAGACCCGCAACCGGTCACCGACAGTCTCCGGGGTATCGTCACTGCGCTGGTAAAGCTCGCCACCGCAGCGGTCGCAGATCCCTTTCTGTTTGGGAGGATTGAAGACCAGGTGATAGGATGTGCCGCACTGGCGGCAGATCCGGCGACCGGTCAACCGCTCCACCAGGATCGCCGGAGCAATCTTGATGTTCAGCACCAGGTCGAGCCTCATTGCCAGATCAATGAGCAACTGGTCCAGGGCCTCAGCCTGGGGGACGGTGCGGGGAAACCCGTCCAGCAGGAAGCCGGGCATGCAATCCGTTTCCCGCAAGCGTTCCTTGACAATCTCGATGGTAATCGCATCCGGCACCAGTTCCCCGGCATCCAGGTAAGACTTGGCCCGGCGCCCGAGTTCAGTGCCCCCCCTGATCGCCTCCCGGAAGATATCCCCGGTGGCAATATGGGGTATTTTGCAGTATCCGGTAATCCTCTCCGCCTGCGTTCCTTTCCCGGCTCCTGGCGGACCCATCAACAACATTCTCATCCTTGCCTCTCCCATTCAGCCGCCGGTCGCCGGTCATCGGATTCTCGTTGGGATTGGCAGAGCCAATCCCTTCCTTTTCTTCTGACTACTGACCACTGAATACCGACTACTGGTTTTATTTCATAAATCCCTGGTAATGCCGCATCAACAGGTGAGATTCGAACTGCTTCATCGTCTCCAGCGACACGCCCACCACGATCAGCAGGGCCGTCCCCCCGAAGTACAGGGATGAGATGCCGGTGGCGGCGATCATAAAGTTCGGCAGCACGGCGATCATCGCCAGGAAGATAGCACCGGCCAGCGTGAGCTTGGTCAGCACGCGGTTGATATATTCCCCGGTCGGCCGGCCAGGGCGCAACCCCGGCACGAAGCCGCCGTACTTCTTCAAATTGTCTGCCACGTCCATCGGGTTGAACACGATCGCCGTATAGAAGTAGGTGAAGAAGATGATCAGCAGGGCGTACAGCACGGAGTTCAAGGCCGTTCCGAACTGCAACTGCCTGGCGACGTTCTGGGCGATCGGGTTGTTGATCCACTGGGCGATCTGCACCGGGAACATCAGGATAGACATGGCGAAGATGATCGGGATCACGCCGGCCTGGTTGACCCGCAGCGGGATGTGGGTGCTCTGCCCGCCGTAGACCTTGCGCCCCATCACCCGCTTGGCGTATTGCACAGGGATGCGGCGCGTGCCCTCGTTGACCGCCACCACGGCGGCGATCACCAGCAACCCCAAGATGACCAGCACGCCCACGCTCAGCACGCCGATGCTGCCCGCCTGCAACAGCTTGAAGGTGTTGACCGCTCCGGCCGGGAGCCGGGAGACGATGCCGGCGAAGATGATCAGCGAGATGCCGTTGCCGATCCCCTTCTCGGTGATCATCTCACCCAGCCACATCAGGACGGCCGTTCCTGCAGTCAGGCTGATGGCGACCAGCAGGTACGTCCCGAGGCCCGGGTGCATCAGTATAACCTGGCCTCCGGTAATTGCCGTCGGGCGGCCTAGCGCAACCGACATGCCGATTGCCTGGATAAATCCGAGTCCTACGGTGCCGTAACGCGTGTACTGCGTGATAATCTTCCGCCCGGCTTCCCCCTCCTTCTGGAGTTGCTCCAGCCTGGGGACGACCACGGTCAGCAACTGGATGATGATGGATGCGTTAATGTACGGCGTGATGCTCATGGCAAATACGGACATGGTCCTTAATGCCCCGCCGGAGATCACGTCAAAGAACCCTAGAAAGGTGCTCGAATTGATCAACTTTGTCAGTGCAGCCTGGTTGATGCCGGGCACGGGTATATGCGCCCCCACCCGGAATACCAGAAACATCAACAGGGTGAACAGCACCTTGCGCCTGAGATCTCCCAATTTCCACGCGGCCTGAACCGATTCCAGCACTTAGATCACCTCAACCTTGCCGCCTGCGGCGGCAACCTTCTCCACCGCGCTTTTGCTGGCGCCGTGCACCTTGACAAAGAGCGGGCGGTCGAGTTCGCCTTTCCCCAGCAGCTTGATCTTCAGACTGCGTTTCCTGACGATCCCCTCCTGGTAGAGGATCTCCGGTGTGACTTCGGTCCCCGCCTCCAGGCGTTTCAGGTCGCTGAGATTGACAATCGCCATCTCTTCACGCAGGGTATTGGTAAATCCGCGCTTAGGGATGCGCCGGTACAGCGGCATCTGCCCACCTTCGAAACCTCGGCGCACACTGCCTCCGGACCTTGCCTTCTGGCCCTTGTGCCCTCTCCCGGCAGTCTTGCCGATTCCCGATCCAATGCCCTGGCCCTTGCGGGTCGGTTTCTGCCGGGATCCTGCCGCCGGACTTAGCTCATGCAGTCTCACTGGTTATTCTCCCCTTCCCGCCGCTCCACCGGCATCACTGCCACCAGGTGCTGGACATGTTTGATCATGCCCCTGATGGACGGCTGATCGGCCTGAATCACCGAGGTGTTCATCTTGCCCAGGCCCAGCGCCCGCAAAACCTTGCGCTGCTGCTTTGGATAGCCGATTGGACTGCGGACCAAGGTGATCTTCAACATTTCTGCCACTTTCATGAATGCCTCCTTAACAGCGGTATTCATTATTCAGTAGTCATGATCACAATTCAACAGGATTCAGTAGTCAGTAGTAGTTACCATTATTTTACTGCCTCTTGCAACAACCGGCAAGGTTGTCGTTTCACTATCGGCTACTGGCTACCGAATCATTAACCGATCAGTTCTTCAACAGTCTTGCCGCGGCTTCTGGCCACATCCTCGACCCGCTTCAGGCTCCTGAGGCCTTCGATAGCGGCATGCACCATGTTGTGGGAGTTGGATGAACCCAGGGACTTGGTGAGGATATCCTGGATCCCCGCTGCCTCCAGCACCGCACGCACCGGGCCTCCGGCGATAACGCCGGTGCCAGGGGACGCCGGCTTAAGCAGCACTTTGCCTGCTCCAAACTCGCCGGTGACCGAGTGGGGAATGCTGGTGCCCTTCATGGGGATCTCGATCAGGCTCTTCTTGGCGTCCTCGATCCCCTTCCTGATAGCCTCCGGCACCTCTCCGGCCTTGCCCAGTCCGGCGCCCACATGACCATGGCCGTCTCCGACCACCACCAGGGCGCTGAAGCTGAACCTGCGGCCGCCCTTAACCACCTTGGCAACCCTGTTGATCGTCACTACCTTTTCTGTTAACTCCAGAGCGTTGGGATCTATGCGCAAAACAATTAACCCTCCCTAATCGAGTGCCGAGTGCCGAGTGCCGAGCGCCGAGCGGCCCCTGATCCTCTATCCTGTATATCAGGATCCGCCAAGTTCACATTTATCATGTTGACCTACTCTTTACTCGTTACCCATTACCCGTTACTCAATTTAGAAATCCAGGCCTTGTTCCCGGGCTGCCTCGGCAAGCGCAGCAACCCGGCCATGGTAAAGGTTGCCACCCCGGTCAAAAACGACCCTGGTAATACCCTGCGCCAGCGCCCTCGAGGCGATCAGCTTGCCGATGCTGCGCGCTGCCTCAAGGTTTTTGCCGATGCCCTCGCCGGCCTTAAGCTCCGGAGCAAGGGTAGATGCAGCAACCAGCGTCCGTCCCTGCACGTCGTCGATCACCTGGGCGTAGATGTGATTGAGGCTCCGGTAGACACACAGCCGGGGGCGCTCCGGAGTGCCAAACACCTTTTTCCGGACCCGGATGTGTTTGCGCTGGCGAATTTCCTGACGCGACTGATTCTTCGGCATTCTATTCACACCCCATTTTGCTGCCAGTATTACTTCTTCCCTTTGACGCCTGCCTTGCCAACCTTGCGCCTGATTATCTCATCATCATACTTGATGCCTTTGCCCTTGTATGGCTCCGGCTGACGCACCGCCCGGATCTTGGCCGCCAGGGCTCCGACCTTTTCCTTATCGATGCCGTTGACGCTGATTCTGTTCGGCGCCGGCACCTCAATACTCAGGTTGTCACCCGGATCGATCTCCACCGGATGGGCGTAGCCCACCGTCAGCACCAGCTTGTCGCCCTGCTTGGCCGCCCGGTAGCCAACCCCCACCAATTCCAAATTGCGGGTAAAGCCCTTGGTCACTCCGGTCACCATATTCTGCAGCAGCGCCCTGGTCAGCCCGTGCAGCGCCCGGTGCTGCTTCTCATCCGATGGGCGGGTAACCACCAGCCTGGTGTCCTGGCAGGCGATCGCGATGTCCGGGTGCATCTCCCTCTTCAGCATTCCTTTGGGTCCCTTTACCTCTACCAGGCTGCCATCAATCTTCACGTCCACCCCTGCCGGTATTGTCACCGGAAGGCGTCCCACTCTGGACATGGCGCCACCTCCCTTACCAAATGTAGCAGATAACTTCTCCGCCCAGCCCGTCCCGCCTGGCCTGCTTATCCGTCATCAGACCGTTGGGGGTCGAGATGATAGCGATTCCCAGGCCTCCCAGCACCTTAGGGACCTCGTCCTTTTGCACGTAGACACGCAAACCGGGTTTGCTGATCCGCTTCAAGCCAGAGATGACCTTCTGCTTGTTGGAGCCGTACTTTAAATACAGACGCAGCATGCCCTGCTTACCGTCCTCGATCTTGTCGTAATTACGCAGAAAACCTTCATTCTTCATGATCTCGGCAATCGCCCGCTTCATCCTGGAATTGGGGATTTCCACGCGCTCCTTATAGGCCTGGTTTGCGTTGCGTATGCGGGTCAGGAAATCCGCGATCGGGTCTGTCAACATCTGTCGCCTTAGCCTCCTTCACTACCCACTTCCCAGTTACCAACTGGCCTTGACTACACCGGGAATCTGACCCTTGAAAGCCAGTTCCCGGAAACAGATACGGCACATTCCAAATTTACGCAAGTAGGCTCGCGGCCGGCCACAGAGCTTACAGCGGTTATATGCCCGGACCTTGAACTTCATCGGCCTCATCTGCTTGGCAACCAACGACTTTTTGGCCACTAACATCCCTCCCGTTTACGATGTTCGAATTTTGGCCAGAATTGGGCTTAGCCAATTCCTGTCTTGATCTCGAATATACCTCTAAACCTCGAACCCTGTTCATTGAAACTCTATTAACCAAGCTTGCTGTAATTGCTCTGCCTTCTTGGTGGCCGGCTCTCCGAAGTTCGATGCTCACTGGCTTCGAACCTCGAATCTCGGATCTCCAACCCCGATCAGGTTTCCCGGAAGGGCATACCCACCAGGCGGAGCAAGTCCCGCGCCTCCTCGTCGGTCTTGGCGGTAGTCACGACTGTAATATCCATACCCCGGGCCTTGTCGATCTTGTCGTAGTCTATCTCCGGGAAAATCACCTGCTCCCTGAGCCCCAGGGTATAGTTGCCCCGGCCGTCGAATGCCCTGGGCGAAACCCCGCGGAAGTCGCGCATCCTGGGTAGGACCACGTTAACCAGCTTGTCGACGAAGTCGTACATGCGGTTGCCCCGCAGGGTGACCTTGCAGCCGATCTTCATGCCGGCCCGCAGCTTGAAGGCGGCTATCGACTTGCGGGCCTTGGTCACGATCGGACGCTGGCCGGTGATCGTTGTCAAGTCATTCACCGCCGCCTCCAGCGACTTGGCGTTCTGGATGGCCTCGCCGACACCCATGTTGACGACAACCTTGTTCAATGCGGGTACCTGCATCACGTTCTTATAGCCGTATTTCTTCATCATCTGGGAAATGATCTCCTGACGGTAGCGCTCTTTCAGCCCCATCACCATGCCTCCTAATCTGGTCGTCGGTCGTTGGTCGTCGGATGCCTGTCAGTCAGCATGCTTTTCTTGGCCGATTTCGACCATCCAACCAACCACCATTTTAGCCGTCGCGTTGGTCGTCGATCGTCAGTCAGCAATCGCCCGTTTTGATTGGAATTATCTTTAGCGAATTCCTTCTATCCCGATGTCCGACGTCCTACATCTGAATTTTACTGCTTGTCAATAAGCTCCCCGCACTTCTTGCAGGCCCGGTAGTACTTCTGCTCAACCTGCTTTTTGGCCACACGGGTTGGCTGATTGCATTTGCCGCAGACCAGCATCACGTTGGAACCGGCGATCGGGGCCTCCTTCTCCACGATCCCCCCCTGCGGCAGCGAACGGGTGGGACGGCTGTGGCGCTTGGCGACGTTTACCCCCTCGACAATCACCCGCTGGGTGGCAGGATAGACCTGGATCACCTTGCCGCGCTTGCCGGCGTTCTTCCCGGCCAGCACCAGTACTATGTCTCCCTTGCGTACATGAACCTTACGCAGTCCCAAATCGACTTTTTTTCGTTGACCAAACATGCCTCTCATCTTTTTCATTCACCTCTGCCAAAATACAGTCTTCATGGTTTTTAGAGCACCTCTGGCGCCAGAGAGACGATCTTCATGAAATCCTTTTCCCGCAGTTCCCGCGCCACCGGACCGAAGATACGTGTCCCACGGGGATTTTTCTGGTCGTTGATAATTACTGCCGCATTCTCGCTGAACTTGATGTATGAACCATCTGGACGGCGGATCTCCTTGCGCGTCCTGACTACAACCGCCGTCACCACTTCACCCTTCTTGACCATACCACCGGGGCTGGCCTCCTTGACGGAGGCGATAATAATATCACCGACCGAGGCATACCGGCGCAGGGATCCCCCCATCACGCGGATGCACATCAACCTCTTGGCGCCGGTGTTGTCTCCGGCCCTAAGTATTGTTTGCGGCTGTATCATCTGTTCTGGCCTCCTTTTTGGCTGTGCTCCTGTCTGCAGATCGGGCCAGAACCTCGGCCACCCGCCACCGTTTCTCCTTGCTCAAGGGGCGCGTCTCCATGATCCGTACCCTGTCCCCTATCTTGCAGGTATTGGTCTCGTCATGGGCCTTGAACCTCTTCGACCTGGTCACAGTCCGGCCATAAAGGGGATGCCGGACCCTGGTTTCCACCACCACAACCACGGTCTTATCCATTTTATCGCTGACTACGGTTCCGATGCGTGTTTTGCGCTGTGCTCGCTCCATCAATTGGTGCCCCCCATCAGCCTTGACTTGCCTTTTCGAAGTTCGAAGTTCGATTTATAGGCTGTTATAACCAATTACTTCTTCAATTTAACTTCGATGAACCTCAAGAGCTACGATTCTTATGGGTATGGTCTCCTCCGCATACGGAGAACTTAAACAATTCCTTCTTTGCTCGAATCCCGAACCTCGAACCTCGAATCTCGAGTACGGTTCTCTCTCTCCCGGGCCATCTCCCGCTCCCGGATGATCGTCATGGTGCGGGCAAACGCCTTGCGCACGTCCCGGATCCGCATCGGGTTCTCCAGTTGCTGTGTCGCCAGTTGAAAGCGAAGCCGCCACAGTTCATCCTTTAAATCGATCAGTTTTCTCTCCAACTCGTCATCTGACAGGTCCCGCAGATCCTTAGCTTTCTGTGCCGGCATCACTACCACCCGCTTCCTGCCGTTTTATGAACCTGCTCTTGATCGGAAGCTTGTGACTTGCCAGGCGGAACGCCTCCCGGGCTGTCTCTTCCGGCATGCCGGCCAACTCGAACAACACCCGGCCCGGCTTAACCACGGCCACCCAGAAGTCAGGCGCTCCCTTGCCGCTTCCCATTCTGGTCTCTGCCGGCTTGGATGTGACCGGCTGGTCCGGGAAGATCATGATCCAGACCTTGCCGCTTCTCTTGGCGTACCGGGTCATGGCAATCCGGGCGGCCTCGATCTGGCGGGCGCTGACCCAACCAGCCTCCATGGCCTGCAGGCCATATTCCCCGAAGGTAACCTCGTAGCCGCGATTGATCTTTCCAGTGGGCCAGCGCAGGTGTTGCTTGCGGTAGATCACCCTTTTGGGCATCAACATGGCTAACCCTCGCCCCCTTCAGCACCGGTCGCGTCCGCGTCATGCCCAGACCGTTCTGCATTCACGGCAGGTATCGTCGCGCCGCTTGCATTAGGTAACCGCTCTGCATTGCCGGCAGGTATAATAACACCACTGCCTCCCGTAGCCCGCTCTGCCGTTTGCCGCGTCCGCGCCGCGCCCGCCCCATGCGGGTGCCCGCTTGCGGGTGCTTCAGATTCCCTGGCGCCGGTCGTCTCCGCCCCGGAGGGTTGAGTGCGCCTCTTCTTCTCAGGCAGGATCTCACCCCGGTAGATTTTTACCTTGACCCCGATCTTGCCGTAGGTGGTGTTAGCCTCCGCAAAACCATAATCGATGTCGGCACGCAGGGTCTGGAGGGGCACCTTGCCTTCGCTGTACCATTCGCTGCGGGCCATCTCCGCACCGGCCAGGCGTCCGCCCACGCCGATCCTGATGCCCTGGGCGCCCATACGCATCGAGCGGGAGACCGCCTGTTTCATTGCCCGGCGAAAGGCGATGCGTTTTTCCAATTGGGAAGCCACGCTTTCTGCCACCAGTTGGGCTTCCAGTTCCGGGCGCTTGATCTCCATGATATTGACGCTGACCTGTTTCCCGGTAATCCGCTCCAGGTCCTTCCGCAGCAGTTCCACCTCGGTCCCGCCGCGCCCGATAACGATGCCAGGCTTGGCGGTGTGGATCGTGAGGCGCACGCGATTGGCGGCCCTTTCGATCTCGATCCTGGAAACACCGGCTGCGAACAGCTTTTTCTTGATATAGTTGCGTAGGGCAATATCCTCATGCAGCAGGTCACGATAATTTCTGCCTGCATACCACTTGGAATCCCAGTCCCTGTTGATCCCCAGCCGGAATCCGATCGGGTTCACCTTCTGTCCCACTGCCTACCCCTCCTTTCCATCAGCTACAACCACTGTTATATGACAAGTCCTCCGTCTTTTCACATCTGCCCGGCCTCGGGCCCGAGGCTGGAAGCGTTTGAGCGTCGGCCCCTCGTCGATGCAGATTGTCTTGATGAAGAGTTCATCTGCATCCATGTTGCGGTTGTGCTCGGCATTCGCCTGCGCCGAACGCACCACCTTGGAGATCGGCTGTGCCGCTCCCTGGGGGGCAAAACGCAGGATGGCCAACGCATCATTGACCCCCTTGCCGCGCACCAGGTCGGCCACTTGGCGCACCTTGCGCGGCGCTATCCAGATGTAGCGCGCTACGGCCCTTGTTTCCACGCCTGTTCAACCCCTTTTCGTTGAGTGATGAGTGGAAAGATTAGAGAAAGTCGAGGACTCTCATAACTCATTACTCATACTCATAACTATTTAAGTGATGTCGAGCGTTCTGTATGGGCGCCGTGGCCGCGAAACATCCGCGTCGGCGCAAATTCGCCCAATTTATGGCCCACCATGTCCTCGCTGATGTAGATGGGGACATGCCGCCGCCCGTCGTGCACGGCAATGGTGTGTCCCACCATCTCCGGGAAAACGGTAGAGCGTCGCGACCAGGTCTTGATGACCCTTTTGGCGCCCTTATCGTTCATCTGGTTAACCCGGTCCAACAGTTTCTGTTCGCAATACGGTCCCTTTTTGAGAGAACGGCCCACTGCTTGCTTCCCTCCTAATTCAGTCGTCGGTCGTTGGACGTCGGACTCTGGTTGGCATTGGCTCCGCCAATGCCTTCCTGTTCCTCCGCATCCGGGCTTGCAGCCCGGCCTGAAAGAATGCGGAGTCCATGACTACTGACCACTGACTACTTCTTTACTTGGTGCGTCGCTTGACGATCATTTTATCTGAAGCCTTCTTCTTATGGCGCGTCTTGGCGCCCAGCGCCGGCTTGCCCCATGGGGTCACGGGGTTGCGCCCGATCGGCGAGCGGCCCTCGCCACCGCCGTGCGGGTGGTCGACCGGGTTCATCACCGAGCCGCGCACTGTCGGCCTGATCCCCAACAGACGGTTGCGGCCTGCCTTACCAATGCTGACGTTCTCATGATCCAGGTTGCCGACCTGACCGATGGTCGCCCGGCAGTTCAAGTGAACCAGCCGCACCTCTCCCGATGGCATCCGGATGTGGGCATAATCCCCCTCCTTGGCCATCAGTTGGGCGGAACCTCCTGCCGAACGCACCATCTGGCCACCCCGGCCGGGATGGAGTTCGATATTATGCAGCAACGTACCGGTAGGAATATTTCTCACAGGTAAGACGTTGCCCGGCTTGATATCCACATCCGTCCCCGAGAGCACTGTGTCCCCCACCGACAGTCCATGGGGAGCCAGGATATAGCGCTTCTCCCCATCGGCGTAGTGCAGCAGGGCAATGTTCGCCGAGCGGTTGGGGTCATACTCCAAGGTCGCCACCTTGGCCGGAATGCCGTCCTTGTTCCGCTTGAAATCGATCACCCGGTAAAAACGCTTCTGGCCCCCGCCCCGGTGGCGTACCGAGATGCGGCCCATATTGTTGCGCCCGGCCTTCTTGCGATTCGGCTCGAGCAGCGAGCGTTCCGGCTTGTCGGTAGTCAGTTCCTCAAAGGTCAGGACAGTCATCTGGCGCCGGCCGGGAGACGTGGGCTTATATTTTTTAATCGGCATTGCAATCCTCCTAACTGAAGTGATGAGTGATGAGTGATGATCTGCTCATTTATTCCACTGCATAAAGTCTCTTTTAGTTAGTGACTGCGCTTCAGATATTGGTGTCTGCTTGAATAGTCGCTATTTGTGCCGCATCCGTTCCCAAAGTTGATGTTTTCGCAGTGAAACCACTCATGGCTTCTTCTTTTTAACTCGTTACTCATTACTCGTTACTCATCACTTTTTTGTTAGAATAATCCTTCATAGATCTCGAGCTTGTCACCTGGGGCCAAAGAGACCACTGCCTTCTTGCGGTTCGGGCGGTAGCCCTCCGGGGAACGTCCGACCTTCTTCTTCTTGCCCTTGATGTTAGCGGTGTTCACGCTCAGCACATGCACCTTGAACAGGTCCGCCACCGCCTTCTTGATCTCGATCTTGTTCGACCTGGGGTCGACGTAAAAGGTGTATTTGTTCATGCTTCTCGCCAGTTCGACAGACTTCTCCGTCATCACCGGTTTGAGCAGTGTGTCCTGAGGACTACGCATCGGCGAGCACCTCCTCCAGCCGGTTCAGGGCATCCCTGGTGAAAACGATCTTATCTGCCGTCAGGAGATCATAGGCGTTGAGGCGGTCGGCCAAAATACACCAAACTCCCGGCAGGTTGCTGGTGACACGCTCCAGCAGCAGTTGGCGGCCGCCGGTCACCAGCAAGGCTCCGCCGCCGGCCTCGATCGCCCTGAGCAGGCTGGCGATAGCCTTGGTCTTCGGTTCTGTGAGCGTGAACTCCTCGATAACGATCACATCCCCCGCTCCGGCCCGGGCTGATAGGGCGGACTTCAGGGCGATCCGGCGCATTTTCTTGGGCAGCGCCTGGGTGTACTTGCGTGGGTGCGGCCCGAACACGATCCCACCACTGCGCCACAGGGGTGAACGGAAGCTGCCGGCCCGGGCGCGCCCGGTTCCTTTCTGGCGCCAGGGCTTGCGGGTCGTTCCCTGCACTTCGCCCCTGGTCTTGGTATCGGCGGTGCCTGAGCGCCGGTTGGCCAGATGGCGCACCACGGCCTGGTGCAAAACCGGTTTGTTCACGGCTGCCCCAAACGCCTGGTTGCTCAGATCGAGGTCTCCGACCCTGTCTCCGTTGGCATTGTATAACTTCGCCTTAATGTTCCCCACCCCCATAGGTGGCAGATTTCGCCTGGTGAATCAGTGGGAATTCAATATCCTTCTGAACCGGCGAAGTTATATGAATTGTTGCCGTGTCATATGTCCAGCGCTCAAAACTATTGCTCGCAGGCTCACAATATGAGTGCCGGGGTACCCCCTGGGTCGCCCTTGTGGTCGACGGCACATGGCATAATTCAATCTTCGCTTCGCTTCGTTTGAAGATAGCTTTAGGCATGGTCTAACTCCTTTCCTTGATTGTTCCCCAGCACTGCTTTGTTGACTTCGCTGAGGCCCACCCCTCGCCCCGCATTCATGCGCGGCGCCTATGCGCCGGCGGGCTTTCCTTCGCATCCAGGCCTCCGTCTGGACTGAAGAATGTGGAGTACAAGCCGAGACGCCAGCCTCGAGCCGGCGTTCCGGTCAGCGCAGTGAATCTCTGATCAGGAGCAGTCCGGTTCTGGGGCCTGGCACTGCACCCCTGAGCAACAAGAGGTTGCGCCCCGAATCTACCTTCACGACTTTCAGATGCTGCACAGAAACCGTCTCGCCGCCCATCCTGCCGGGCAGCTTCCGCCCCTTGAAAACCCGGGCGGGGCCTTTCGCTCCCAGGGAACCCGGCCGGCGGTGGTACTTGGAGCCGTGCTGCATGGGGCCGCGGTGCATGCCGTGCCTCTTGATGCCGCCGGCAAAACCCTTGCCCTTCGAAGTGCCGCGGACATCCACGTAGTCCCCGGCGCTGAACACATCAACCCTGATCTCCTGGCCGACAGCAAACTCTTTGAGGTCTGAGTCCGCCACCCGGATCTCTTTCAAATAGCGCTGCGGCTTTATTTTTCCCTTTGTAAACTGGCCGCGCAGGGGGCGAGTCAACTTTTCAGCCCGCACCTCCTGAGACCCGAGTTGCAGGGCGGCATATCCGTCCCGCTCCGGTGTCCTGATGTTCACGACGACGCAGGGCCCGGCCTCGATCACTGTCACCGGAACCGCCTTGCCCCCTTCGTCGAAGACCTGCGTCATGCCAACCTTTTTCCCGAGCAGTCCCTTGCGCACTTATTTCCGCCTCCAAACCCTTCTCGAAGATCGAAGTTCAATGCTCGATGTTCGATTGTTGGTAGACACCGGCTGTGCCATGCCTAGTAGTTCAAACCCCGAACCTCGAGTAGTATCTTCTGCTTTTCCTGCTGGCTCAACTCGTAAAGCCCGACGTTCGGTTAAACTGGCCTCTCGCCAATTCCTTCCGCGTCTCGATCCTCGAATTCCGAATCCCGATCCCCGAGTTAGAGTTTGATCTCGATGTCAACCCCGGACGGAAGGTCAAGGCGCATCAGCGCATCGATCGTCTTCGGGGTCGGCTCCAGGATGTCGATCAGCCGTTTATGGGTACGCATCTCGAACTGTTCCCGGGAATCTTTATTGACGTGCGGAGAGCGCAACACCGTGATGATGTTCTTCTCCGTCGGCAACGGAACCGGCCCCGAGATCGTGGCCCCAGTCCGCTGGGCTGTTTCGACTATCTTCTGGGCCGACTGATCGAGTATTTTATGGTCAAAGGCCTTCAATCTGATCCTGATCTTCTGACGCGCCATGTATATTCCTCCTAACTAACGCCGCCGTGGGCTACGGCCCCGATGCGTGAGGCGCCGCGCCCGCCAGGGCGGGTATCCGCCCGCTTCTCATTTCACATGCCACCGCACTCATGGCACACCCGGCACCAAGGCCCGGCTCCAGAGTTGTTTATCCGTTTTCCACGGTAGTCCGCCGTGAATGCGGAGCACAGGCACACATCTGTCAGATCTTCCTGCTGTAAGGCGAGTGCATCCGCCGGGCGCCCCTGTTTCTCACACAACACCCGAAGGTTACCAGGCGCCCGCTCACACCACAGTTAGGCAATACCGGTGACCACGCCGGAGCCAACGGTGCGGCCGCCCTCGCGGATAGCAAACCGGAGCCCCTCCTCAATAGCGATCGGGGTGATCAGTTCCACGTCCATGTTGATATTGTCACCCGGCATCACCATCTCCACTCCCTCCGGGAGCTTGACGACTCCGGTGACGTCAGTGGTACGGAAGTAGAACTGTGGGCGATATCCCTGGAAGAACGGCGTATGGCGCCCTCCCTCTTCCTTGGTCAGAACGTAGACCTGGGCCTTGAACTTGGTGTGCGGTTTGATGGAGCCCGGTTTGGCGATGACCATGCCCCGCTCCACGTCCTTACGGTCGACGCCTCTCAGCAGCAAGCCGACATTGTCCCCGGCAATGGCCTGATCCAGGATCTTGCGGAACATCTCCACGCCGGTAACAATCACCTTGCGTGATTCTTCATGCAGGCCGATCATCTCCACCTCGTCCTGCACCTTGACCATGCCGCGCTCCACTCTCCCGGTAACGACGGTGCCGCGTCCGGTGATGGTGAACACGTCCTCCACCGGCATTAAGAGCGGCTTGTCGGTGTCGCGCACAGGGGTGGGGATATAGCTGTCTACGGCATCCAGGAGCTTTTGAATGGGACCGCAGGCCTCGCACTCAGCCTTGCCGCAGCCGCACTCCATCGCCTTCAGGGCGCTGCCGGCGATGATCGGGATATCATCACCGGGAAACTCGTACTCGCTAAGGAGTTCCCGGACTTCCAGCTCCACCAGCTCCATGAGTTCGGGGTCGTCGACCATGTCCGCCTTGTTCAGGAAGACCACGATATAGGGAACGTTGACCTGGCGGGCCAGCAGCACGTGTTCACGGGTCTGGGGCATGGGGCCGTCGGCGGCGGAGACCACCAGGATCGCTCCGTCCATCTGGGCGGCGCCGGTGATCATGTTCTTGATGTAGTCGGCGTGGCCGGGGCAGTCAACGTGGGCGTAGTGCCGCTTTTCGGTCTCGTACTCGACGTGGGCGATGGCGATGGTGATGCCGCGCTCCCGCTCCTCCGGGGCCTTGTCGATCTCTCCGAAGGCGGTGGCTTGCGCCATACCCTTCTTGCTCTGGCAGATGGTGATCGCCGAAGTGAGGGTGGTCTTGCCATGGTCAATGTGGCCGATCGTACCGACATTGACATGCGGCTTGGTGCGCTCAAACTTCTTCTTAGCCATTGCAGTTCCTTCCTTTCTTAAGCCATGTGTTTTTTTAATGCTAGTATTTTTAATGCTAGTATTGATGTACTTCCCATTCTTTGAGAGCCTTTACTCCATGACAACGATGCTCCCCTATTCCGTCTCCTGACTCCTGTCTTTGACCCCTGACTACTTAGTCGTCAGTCGTCAGTCGTCGGATTCTTGTTGGGATTGGCTCCGCCAATTCCTTCCTTTTTTGACGTCTGACGTCTTACGACTGATTAGATGCTCATGCAATCCCCGCGCCGCACAAAATCGGAGGCGATGGGAGGCGCCTGCTCGTAATGGGAGTACTGCATCACGTAATTGCCCCGGCCCTGGGTCAACGACCGCAGGTCGGTGGAGTAGCCGAACATGGCGGCCAAGGGCACGAAACCCCGGACTGCCAGCACGGCGCTCCGCATCTCGGTGGCCTCGATCCTCCCACGCCGGGCGTTGAGGTCGCCGATCACCTCGCCCAGGTAAGCCTCCGGAACGACGATCTCGATGCGCATGACCGGCTCCAGCAGCACCGGAGTGCCCTTTTCGGCTGCTGAGCGAAAGCCCAGGGCGCCGGCGATCTTGAAGGCGATCTCCGAGGAGTCCACCTCGTGGTAGGAACCACCGGTGAGCACTGCCTTGATGTCCACCATCCGGTATCCGGACAGCACCCCGTTCTCCATGGCTTCTCTGATTCCGGCATCGACGGCGGGAATAAACTCTTTGGGGATCACCCCGCCGGTAGTGGCATCCACAAACTCGTAGCCGGCCCCGGAGGGCAGCGACTCCAGCTCCAGCAGCACGTGTCCGTACTGGCCATGGCCGCCGGTCTGGCGGATGAACCGTCCCTCGCCCTTGCATCTGCGGGTGATGGTCTCCTTGTAGGCTACCTGGGGCTTGCCCACATAAGCATCCACGTTGAACTCCCTGAGCAGGCGGTCTTCAATTATTTCCAGGTGCAGTTCGCCCATGCCGGAGATCAGGGTCTGGCCGGTCTCCTTATCGGTATGCGTATGGAAGGTGGGATCCTCTTCTGCAAGGCGGTAGAGGGCGGCGCCCATTTTATCCTGGTCAGCCTTGGTCTTGGGCTCGATAGCGATGGAAATGACCGGCTCCGGAAAGCGCATCTGCTCCAAGATCACCGGTTGGTTCTCACTGCACAGGGTATCTCCGGTAACCGCCTCTTTGAGTCCGACGGCCACGGCAATCTCCCCGGAGAAGACCTCCTGCACATCCTCGCGGTGGTTGGCATGCATCTTCACCAACCGCCCGATCCGCTCCCGCCTGTCCTTGGTAGCATTGTAGACCGCCTTTCCGGACTGCAGCGTCCCGGCGTAGACCCGGATATACACCAGCTTGCCGGAGTAAGGGTCGGTCTGCACCTTGAAGGCCAAAGCGGTCAGCGGGTTGCCGTCTCCCGGCCGCCGCTCCACCGTCTCGCCCGTTCTGGGGTCGATCCCCTGAACCGGCGGAACATCCAGCGGCGACGGCAGATAGTCCACCACGGCATCGAGCAGCGGCTGGACGCCCTTGTTCCTCTTGGAAGACCCACAGAGGACCGGCACAAGCCGGCAGGCCAGGGTTCCCTTGCGGATCGCCGCCCGGATCTCCTGCTCGTTGATCGGATCACTGTTCACGTACTTCTCCATCAGGGCCTCGTCCAACTCCGCCAGCGCCTCCAACAGCTTTTCCCGGCTGCGCCGCTTGGCGTTCACATAATCCTGGGGTATGTCGATGATATCTGCCACTTCCCCCAGTTCGTCGCGATAGATGATTGCCTTATTCGTCACCAGGTCGATGATGCCCTGAAAGGAGTCCTCACTGCCAATGGGAAGCTGAACCGGCACCGCATTCGCTCCCAGGCGCTCCCGGATGCTCTTGGTTGAGCGCAAGAAATCTGCGCCCACCCGGTCCATCTTGTTCAGGTAGGCGATGCGGGGAATGTGGTAGTCATCCGCCTGCCGCCAGACCGTCTCGGACTGGGGCTCGACACCGGCGACGGCGTCAAAAACGACAATCGCACCGTCAAGCACGCGCAGGCAGCGCTCTACTTCCGCCGTAAAGTCCACGTGTCCGGGCGTGTCGATCAGGTTTATAATAAAATCGCGCCAGAAGCATGTTGTAGCAGCAGCAGTGATGGTGATGCCCCGCTCCTGCTCCTGGATCATCCAGTCCATGGTGGCAGACCCCTCATCGACCTCCCCGATCCGGTATACCCGTCCGGTATAGTAGAGGAACCGCTCAGTGGTGGTAGTTTTGCCGGCGTCGATGTGCGCCATGATCCCGATGTTGCGGATTCGCTCCAACTGAACCTCACGCGCCATGCAGTTATCCCTCCTTCCGTTTACGACATTGTAACGAGTGCCCGGTTCCGAGTGCTGAGTTTAAAACATCTTTTTTTCAGGCTGCAGTTCGATACACTTGGCACTTGGCACTTGGCACTGGTTTTATCACCAGCGGTAATGTGCAAATGCCTTGTTGGCCTCGGCCATCTTGTGTGTGTCTTCCCTTTTCTTGACGGAACTGCCGATGCCATTGGCTGCATCCATGATCTCCGCCGCCAGCTTCTCTTCCATGCTCTTGCCGGAGCGGTTGCGAGCAAAACCGACCAGCCATCTGATCCCCAGGGTCATCTTCCGGTCCGAGCGGACTTCGATGGGAACCTGATAGTTGGCCCCCCCGACGCGCCGGGCCTTGACTTCAAGTACGGGCATGATGTTTTTCATCGCCTGCTCAAAGACCTCAATGGGCTCCCGCTTTGTCTTTTCTTTGACAATCTTCAGGGCACTGTAACAGATCTGCTCGGCAATGCTTCTCTTGCCATCCCACATCACCTTGTTGATCAGCTTGGTTAAAACCTTGTTGCCATATACCGGATCTGCCGGTGTTTCTCGTTTTGCTGTATAACCGCGACGTGGCAAAAACATCCCTCCTCCTTACAAAGTGCCGAGTGCTAAGTAAAAAAGATTTCCACTACAGCAAAATGTATTCATCACAAATCTTTTGGTGTTACAAGCGAGGCTGGCTGATTCCAGCCGCGCTTATTATTTTGCTTTTACTTGTTACTCATCACCATTACTTCTGTTTAGGTCGTTTGGTGCCATATTTCGACCGGCCGCGGTTCCTGTTCTGGGTGCCCGCGGTATCCAGAGTCCCCCTGATAATATGATAGCGTACACCGGGCAGGTCTTTCACCCGTCCCCCCCGGACCATAACCACCGAGTGCTCCTGCAGGTTATGGCCAATGCCCGGGATATAGGCTGTGATCTCGACGCCATTGGTGAGACGAACCCGGGCGACCTTGCGAAGAGCAGAGTTTGGCTTCTTCGGCGTGATCGTATTAACACGGGTGCATACGCCCCGCTTCTGGGAGCATTCTTCCAAAGCCGGTGCGGTGGACTTCCTCTTGGACACCTGCCGGCCTTTGCGCACTAACTGATTCAATGTCGGCACCTTGCCACCCCCTTTCGAGAGGTGAGAGACGAGAGTGGTTCTCATTTTCACTTCCCGCATCCCACGTCATTTGTCTTAATTCCGGTGGGCATTGGCTCCGCCAATGCCTTCATCTATTCCCACTTCCCAATGGCGGCAGCAGCCGCACCTACCTTGATTCCACAGGCCTTGCCCAGTTCGGACATCGTATCAACCAGCACCAACTCCAGGTCCTTCTCCTCACATAACCTGATGATCGGAGCCACGACACGCTCCTCTGCATCTTTGGCCACGTAGACCACCTGGGTCTGGTCCTTATCGATCGCCTTCTGGGTCTGCTTGGTTCCTACAACCTTAATCCGGGTGTTCTTCAACCTTTCCATCGCTCTCCCCCTGGAGAATTGAGAAATGTGCCACGCTGGAGAAATTCGCACAAAGCTTATTTTAACATTTCTCTAATTTTGCTGTCAATGTTTGAACCGGTTATCTTTACAAAATTTCCACGATGGCTATCCGCTTCTCCGCATCCGGGCTAACGCCCGGCCCGAACGGAATGCGGAGTACATAATCTTCAGTGGGGGGAAAGCAATCCCCCACTGAAGCAAAGACCCAGTTGAACCCCCCCTGAAGCTAAGACACAGTTGAATGGGCCGCCTCAACCTCTTTTACGGGTTCCAGGGTTTTCTCAGCCAGGTCGGCCTCGCCCTCTCCGTCAGGCCACGCCTGAACCGCGCCCTGTGCCGCCGCATTACTCCCGGACTGTTCAGGGACGCCATCCAAGTACACCTGCAGCGAACGGTAGCAGGAGGTGCCGGTGCCCGCCGGGATCAGCTTGCCGATAATCACGTTCTCCTTCAGCCCCAACAGCGGGTCGACCTTGCCCTTGATGGCCGCTTCGGTAAGCACCCTGGTGGTCTCCTGGAAGGAAGCCGCCGATAGGAAGGAGTCGGTGGCCAGGGAAGACTTGGTGATCCCCAACACCACCGGTTTGGCCGTGGCCGGCTCACCACCGAACTCTAATGTCCGCATATTCTCGTCCTCGAATTCAAAGACCTCGATAAGCCCGCCCGGCAGCAGATCGGTATCTCCGGATTCCTCTACCTTGACCTTGCGCAGCATCTGGCGGATCATCACCTCGATGTGCTTGTCGTTGATATCCACCCCCTGCATACGGTAGACCCGCTGCACCTCCCGGAGCAGGTACTGCTGCACTGCGGCGATGCCTTTGATATCCAGCAGTTCGTGGGGGTTGATGGAGCCCTCGGTCAGTTCCTCGCCGATCTCCACATACTGGCCCACGGCCACCCTGACCCGGGAACCGAAGGGAATCGGGTAGGCGTGGCTTTCGCCGTCGCTGCTGGCCACTTCGATCTCCTGCTTGCCTTTATTCTCGCCGATGCTGACCACGCCGTCATTCTCCGAGATGATCGCCTGGCCCTTCGGCCGGCGCGCCTCGAACAGTTCCTCCACTCTGGGCAGACCCTGGGTGATATCCTCGCCGGCCACACCGCCGGTGTGGAAGGTGCGCATGGTGAGCTGCGTGCCCGGCTCGCCGATGGACTGGGCGGCCATGATCCCCACCGCCTCCCCGATCTCCACCTGGAAGCCGGTGGCCAGGTTGCGTCCATAGCACTTGCGGCATACGCCATAACGGGTGTTGCATGTCAATACCGTCCGGATCAACACCCTGGTAATCCCGGCCTTTTTGATCGCCTCGGCATCCTCTTCGAGGATCTCCTGGTCCGCCGGAACGATCTCCTCGCCGGTTTCGGGGTGCAGCACTGGCTCAATGGTGTAGCGTCCTACGATGCGCTCATCCAGAGGTTCGATCACATCCTCGCCATCGGCGACCTGGTTGACTAAAACCCCTTCCCTGGTTCCGCAGTCATCCTCCCGGACGATCACGTCCTGGGCGACGTCCACCAACCGCCGGGTCAGGTAGCCGGAGTCGGCGGTCCGGAGTGCGGTGTCCGCCAATCCCTTGCGGGCGCCATGGGTGGATGTGAAGTATTCCAGCACCGTCAGCCCCTCACGGAAGTTGGCCTTGATGGGGACGTCGATGATCCGCCCCGAGGGGTCGGCCATCAGGCCGCGCATACCAGCCAGTTGGCGGATCTGCTGCACGTTGCCGCGGGCGCCGGAGACGGCCATCATGTAGATCGGGTTCAGGGGATCGAGGCTGTTCATCAGGGCATCGGTCACCTTGTCGGTGGCTGCCTGCCAGATCCCGGTCACCCGCTCGTAGCGCTCATCTTCAGTGATCAGGCCGCGGTGGTATTGCTGTTCCACCTTGTCCACGTCCTGATCCGCCTGGGCCAGGATCTCTTTTTTGGCTAGCGGGATCTGGACGTCGGTGATCCCGGCGGTGATCCCGGCCCTGGTGGCGTACTTGAACCCCAGATTCTTGATTCCGTCCAACAGGTTATCGGTGCGCTCATAGCCGAGCTGGCGATAACACTTGCCGACGATCGATGCCAGCGTCTTCTTGCCCACTATTTCATTAATATAGCCAAGTTCCTGCGGAATTACCTGGTTGAAGATCAGGCGCCCCACCGTCGTCTCGAATAGCTCGCCGTTCCTGCGCACCCTGATCCAGGCATGCAGGTCCACCGCCTTGCTTTCGTAAGCATAGAACGCCTCGTCGAAATCCTTGAACACCTTGCCCTCGCCCAGCACGCCTTCGCGCTTGATGGTCAGGTAATAGCAGCCCAACACCATGTCCTGGGTCGGGGCGACCACCGGGCGGCCATCCTTGGGGTTTAAGATGTTGTGGGCGGATAGCATCAGGATCCGGGCCTCCGCCTGGGCCTCGGTGGACAGGGGAACGTGCACCGCCATCTGGTCGCCGTCGAAGTCAGCGTTGTATCCGGTGCAAACCAGGGGGTGGATCTGGATCGCCCGGCCTTCCACCAGGATCGGCTCAAAGGCCTGGATGCCAAGCCGGTGCAGGGTCGGCGCACGGTTGAGCATCACCGGATGCTCGCTGATCACGTCCTCCAGCACGTCCCAGACCTCCGGCCGCACCCGCTCCACCATGCGCTTGGCGCTCTTGATGTTATGGGCAAAGCCGCCGTTGACCAGGCGCTTCATGACAAAAGGCTTGAAAAGCTCCAGGGCCATCTCCTTGGGGAGGCCGCACTGGTGCAGCTTCAGTTCAGGGCCGACCACGATCACCGAGCGTCCGGAGTAGTCGACTCGCTTGCCCAGCAGGTTCTGGCGAAAGCGCCCCTGTTTGCCCTTGAGCATGTCGGATAGGGACTTCAGCGGGCGGTTGCCAGGGCCGGTCACCGGCCGGCCGCGCCGCCCGTTGTCGATCAGGGCGTCCACGGCTTCCTGCAGCATGCGCTTCTCGTTCCGGACGATGATGTCCGGGGCGCCCAGGTCCAACAGCCGCTTAAGCCGGTTGTTGCGGTTGATCACCCGGCGATAGAGATCATTGAGGTCGGAGGTGGCAAACCGGCCGCCGTCCAACTGCACCATGGGGCGCAGCTCCGGTGGAATCACCGGGATCACGTCCAGGATCATCCAGGACGGGTCATTGCCGGACTTCCGGAAGGCCTCCACGACCTCCAGGCGCCGGATCGCCCGCACCTTGCGCTGCCCGGTAGCATCCTTGAGTTCCGCCCTGAGTTGGATGCTGAGCCCCTCCAGGTCGATCTCGTCCAGCAGCAGCTTGACCGCCTCGGCGCCCATGCCCGCCCTGAAGCGGCCGCCGTACTTCTCCCGGTAATCCCGGTATTCTGCCTCAGAAAGCAGTTGTTTCTTGGAAAGGTCATCGATGTTCCCCGGGTCGGTAACGACGTAGGACACAAAATAGAGGATCTTCTCCAGCGACCGGGGGGACATATCCAACAGCAACCCCATCCGGCTGGGGATTCCTTTGAAATACCAGATATGCGATACCGGCGCCGCCAGCTCGATGTGGCCGAGCCGCTCCCGCCGCACCTTTGAACGGGTAACCTCTACGCCGCAACGGTCGCAGATGATTCCCTTGTAACGTACCCTCTTGTACTTGCCGCAGTGGCACTCCCAGTCCTTTGTGGGTCCAAAGATCCGCTCGCAGAACAGACCGTCGCGCTCAGGCTTGAGAGTGCGGTAGTTGATGGTCTCCGGCTTTTTAACCTCACCGCTCGACCAGGCCCGGATCTGCTCCGGGGAGGCCAGACCGATGCGCATCCGTTCAAAGTTACTGACATCCAGCAATAAGATCGACTCCCTTCTCGAGGTTCGAAATTCGAGGTTCGAAGTTCGATTGCTGTTTTTTCAAACCCCATAGACAGGCTGAACAGCCTTATTCATCATCATCATCATCCGTGTCGTCATCGTCGCTGCCCTCAACCAGCGGCAGCAATTCCTGCAGGCTGTTCAGACCACGCAATGGCTGGTCGACCTGCACCAACAGGGGGTCCTCCCCGACAGCCTCTTGCCCTGCCAGGGTGACCACAACGGCCTCGTCTTCAGTTTCTGCACCGGCATCCACCTCATCCTCGTCGTCGACCATCTCATCCTCGGCCTCTTCCGGTTCGACCTCCGGTATAAACCTGAGCTTGGGCGCCTTAGAGACGGGAAGCCTCGCCTCACCGATATCCAATTCCAGTTCCTTGGCAGTTTCGCTGATATCTTCCTCGCTCTCCCGGATCTCGATCTCCTCGTTGCTCTCCGAGAGCACCCGCACATCCAGGCAAAGGCTCTGCAGCTCCTTGATCAGCACCTTGAAAGACTCCGGCACTCCTGGCTCGGGGACATTCTCGCCCTTGACGATCGCCTCATAGGTCTTCACCCGCCCGACCACATCGTCGGACTTGACAGTCAGGATCTCCTGCAGGGTATATGATGAACCGTAGGCCTCCAGCGCCCAGACTTCCATCTCTCCGAAGCGCTGCCCGCCAAACTGGGCCTTACCGCCAAGAGGCTGCTGGGTCACCAGGGAATATGGTCCTGTCGACCGGGCGTGGATCTTGTCATCCACCAGGTGGGCCAGCTTCAACATGTACAGGTAGCCGACCGTGACCTGCCGGTCGTAGGGATCGCCGGTGCGACCATCATATAGTTGCGTCTTGCCATCGCTGGACATGTGCAACTGCTCCAGGGTCGCCATGATATCCACCTCCCGCGCCCCGTCATAGACCGGGGAGGCGGTGTACACACCCTGTTTCATAGCCGCCATACCCAGGTGGCACTCCAGAACCTGTCCGATGTTCATACGTGAAGGAACACCCAGCGGGTTGAGCACGATCTCCACCGGCGTTCCATCCGGCAGGAACGGCATGTCCTCTTCGGGCAGGATCCGGGAGATAACACCCTTATTCCCGTGCCGACCGGCCATCTTGTCCCCCACGGAGATCTTACGCTTCTGGGCGACGTAGACCCGCACCAGTCGGTTGACTCCCGGAGGCAGTTCGTCGCCGTTCTCCCGGGAAAAGACCTTGACGTTGACCACCCGTCCGGATTCACCGTGAGGCACCCTGAGCGAGGTGTCCCGGACCTCCCGGGCCTTCTCGCCGAAAATCGCCCGCAGGAGGCGCTCCTCGGCGGTCAGCTCGGTCTCCCCCTTGGGAGTCACCTTGCCGACCAGGATGTCGCCCGGTCGCACATCAGCCCCCACGCTGATCACTCCGCGGTCGTCCAAGTCCTTGAGCACGTCCTCACCAACATTGGGGATGTCCCGGGTGATCTCCTCGGGGCCCAGCTTGGTGTCCCGGGCGTCGCACTCGTACTCTTCAATATGAATGGATGTAAAGTAATCCTCCTTGACCAACTTCTCGCTGATCAGGATGGCATCTTCGTAGTTGTAGCCCTCCCAGGGCATGAAAGCAATCAGCACGTTCCGCCCCAGGGCAAGTTCGCCGCCCTCCGTGCAGGGGCCGTCGGCGATGATCTCCCCCGCCTTGACCCGCTGACCCTTGGAGACGATCGGCTTCTGGTTGAGGCAGGTTCCCTGGTTGGAGCGCGAAAACTTGATCAGGGTGTACTTGTCCTCGTCACGCTTGCCGCTGCTGCGTTTGACGCGGATCTCGTCGGCGGTCACCCGGGCCACCGTGCCATCGTGCCGCGCCCTGACTACTACCCCGGAGTCCTGGGCCACCCGGTGCTCGATCCCGGTGCCGACCAGGGGGGCCTCGGTGCGCATCAGGGGCACCGCCTGGCGCTGCATGTTCGCCCCCATCAGGGCGCGGTTGGCGTCATCGTGCTCCAGGAAGGGGATCAGGGCTGCGGCGATGCTGACCACCTGCTTCGGGGAGACGTCCATGTAGTCCACCTGGGCTGAGGGGACGACCAGCACCTCCGACCCATGCCGGGCAGTGACCCTGGGGTTCAGGAAGCGCCCGGACTCATCGAGTGGGGCGTTCGCCTGGGCGATGATGTACTCCTCTTCCTCGTCGGCAGTCAGGTAGACGATCTCCTCGGTGACGATCCCCTGCTCCTTGTCCGCCCTTCGGTATGGAGTCTCGATGAAGCCGTACTGGTTGATCCGGGCAAAGGTGGAGAGCGACCCGATCAGCCCGATGTTCGGACCTTCAGGGGTCTCGATCGGGCACATCCGGCCGTAGTGGGAATGGTGCACGTCACGCACCTCAAAACCCGCCCGCTCACGGCTGAGGCCGCCGGGGCCTAGGGCGCTCAGGCGCCGTTTGTGGGTCAGTTCCGCCAGCGGGTTGGTCTGGTCCATGAACTGCGACAACTGGCTGCTGCCGAAGAATTCTTTAATCGCCGCCACCACCGGGCGAATGTTGATCAGCGCCTGGGGGGTGATGGCCTCCACATCCTGGATGGTCATGCGCTCCCGGACGACCCGCTCCATCCTGGCGAGCCCTATCCGGAACTGGTTCTGCAGTAACTCTCCCACCGAGCGCACCCGCCGGTTGCCCAGGTGGTCGATGTCGTCGATGCTCCCCTCATCGTGCATCAGCTTCAGGAAGTAGCGGACAACAGACAGGATGTCTTCCTTGCGCAAGATACGCCCGGAATAGGCGTTGTCCAGCTTCAGCTTCTTGTTCAGCTTGTAGCGGCCGACATGGCCCATGTCGTAGCGGCGGGGGTCCAGGAACAGGCCATCCAGCAGTGCCCGGGCGCTGTCGATGGTCGGCGGCTCGCCGGGGCGCAACCGCTTGTAGATCTCCACCAGGGCCTCCTCCTGGTTCTGGGAGGTATCCCGTTCCAGGGTGATCTTCATGAATTCGTCCTGGTCGTAAAGCTCCAGGATCTGTTCGTTGGTGGTGTAGCCCAGGGCGCGGATCAGCACGCTCACCGGCAGCTTGCGGGTGCGGTCGATCCGCACGTAAACCACGTCGTGGGCGTCGGTCTCGAGTTCCAGCCAGGCGCCCCGGTTGGGGATGACCGTGGCGCTGTAAGTCTTCTTGCCAGTGGCGTCGCTGCCTGAATGAAAATAGACGCCGGGGGAACGCACGAGTTGGCTGACAATCACCCGCTCCGCCCCATTGATAATGAAGGTTCCTTTCTCGGTCATCAGGGGAAAATCGCCCATGAACACGTCCTGTTCCTTGATCTCCCCTGTTTCCTTATTGGTCAGACGCACTTTCACCCGCAGCGGCGCCGCAAAGGTCACATCCCTTTCTTTGCACTCCTCCACGGAGTATTTGGGTTCGCCAAGAGCGTAATCCACAAATTCCAGCATCAAATTTCCGGTAAAGTCCTGAATCGGAGAGACATCCTGGAATAGATCGCGCAGGCCGGATGAGAGGAACCACTCGTAGGATTGCTGCTGGATCTCGATCAGGTTGGGTATTTCCAAGACCTCACGGATCCGCCCATAACTGTAGCGCCGGTGCTGCCCCGACTGAATCGCATATGGATAAGCCATGACGCTATCCCTCACTTCTGCAAATTGGTCGTTGGTCATTAGCCCCACAGGCCGCAATTCAAACGCAGCAAAGCAACGTTTGAATTGGCCAGAAGTTTAATCCTTATCCCTCCATTATTAATATAATCTGGAATTTATTATATGGCTGTTACAATAGACAATAAAAAATTTTAGCATACGGGCCAATCATTGTCAAGCAAAATAATGCATAAAAAAGGGGAGAGCCCTCTGCCACGAGTATGGCCAAGGGCCTCCTGCATCGCTTGTCCCTCATGAGCTTCGCATTCCGTTCGGGCCAGTTATTTAATCTCCACTTCGGCGCCGTTTTCAACCAGCTTCGCCTTGATAGACTCAGCCTCTTCCTTGTTAACCTTTTCTTTGACAGGCTTCGGAAAATTGTCGACCAGGTCCTTGGCCTCCTTGAGCCCAAGACCGGTAATTTCCCGCACCACTTTGATAACGTTGATCTTCTTGTCGCCGATGGCCTTGAGGATGACATCGAATTCTGTCTGCTCCTCCTCGACGGCCACATCCGCCGCTGCTGACGGAACCATCCCGGCCATCATGGCAACCGGAGCGGCGGCGCTCACTCCGAACTCCTCCTCGAGAGCCTTCACCAGTTCAGCCAATTCCAGCACTGTCATCCCTTTGACGCTTTCAATAATCTCTGCTACCTTGCTCATTGTTTTACCTCCGTTTCTATTATTGAACTTCTATGAACTTCTTTAAAACTCTTCAGCCGGTTGATTCCGGCGCCTGGCATTCCTGAAGACAGACCTGAAGCTTGACACCAGTCTGACACATGGCCGTTTTTTTGAACCTCTGGACCCGCCTGGCAGATGCTAACTTGCGGCTTTCTGGTCCTGAATTGCCTGCAGGGCAGTGACCAGCTTGCGGATTGGCCCCGCCAGAACGGTCTGCAGCCCGGCGATGGGGCCTTGCAGGCCGCGCATCACCATGGAGACCAGGACTTCACGGCTCGGCAGATCGGCCAATATTTTGACATCACTGGCGCTGATCATATGGCCATCCAGCAAGCCGCCCTTGACCTCGATGCTTCGGTTGGTCCTGATGAAGCTGTTCAACAGTCTGGACGGCGCTGTCTGGTCGGTATAACCGAAAGCAATGATGGTCGGCCCTGTCAGCAGTTGCTCCAGCCCTTGAATACCTGCCTTATCGGCGGCAATCTTGATCAGGGTGTTTTTGGAGACCATCAACTCGGCGCCGGCCTCGCGGAAAGAAACCCGGAGCGCTGTGGCACTGGCTACGTTCAAGCCCCGGTAATCCGCGAACACCGCTACCTTGGAGGAGGCCAGCTTTGACTGCAGATCGGCCACCAACTGTTTCTTCTTCTCGATTGTTGCCATCTTGCACCTCCCTTCTCAATGTTCGATGTTCGTTCTCATTGGCATCGGCATCCGCCAATGAAACCGTTCTATCTTCTTCAATAAAAAATGTCCTCCCAGAAAGACAGGAGGACAGTTTCGTGCTCATTGCTTAAAGTTCGGCATTCATGTTCGATTTTAAAGGTATCGGCTTTGAGCCAACTCCTTCTTTAATCGAATCTCGAATCTCGAACTTCGAACCTCGAGTAGAACCTCGGCAGGTGTTTGACAGTTGACTGCCCGCTCTAACGCCCCGAAACGGGGCGATAAGAGCGGCTACGTCACTGCATTAACGATTTCTAACCTTCAGCGGGGACAAGTCCCCACTGAAGCCAAGAACTCGTTGAACACATTAAGCCTCGGCCCCAATGGGCCCGGCGCCTGCTGTCTCCGGTCAATTGAGATGTGAGAGGTGAAAGTTTCTCTCGTCCCACATTTCGTTTTTCACTTTATAATCGCTGTTCTAGCAGATAATCGTTCAACATTCAACTGGGTCTTGGCTTCATGCACTCCGCATTCTTCGGTCCAGGCCGTAGGCCTCTTACTTCCCGCTTCTCAGTTTGCCGGCTTCTGGCTGCTGACCCTGACTCCCGGCCCCATGGTCGAGGAGACGGTCACGCTCTTGAGATACTGCCCCTTGGCCGCAGACGGCTTTGCCCGGATGACCGCATCCATCAGAGCGGCGAAGTTCTCCAGCAGGCTTTCCCGTTCGAAGGAGACCTTGCCGATGGGTGCATGGATGATCCCCGTCTTGTCAGCCCGGTACTCGATCTTCCCGGCCTTGATCTCCTTGACTGCCCGGCCGATGTCAAAGGTGACCGTACCGGTCTTGGGGTTCGGCATCAGCCCCCGGGGGCCAAGCAGTTTACCCAGTCTGCCCACCATGCTCATCATGTCAGGGGTAGCCACGGTTACCTCAAAATCCATCCAACCGCCCTGGATCTTCTCGACCATGTCCTCGGCGCCCACGTAATCGGCGCCGGCGTCCGCGGCCTCCTGTGCCTTGTCGCCCTTGGCGAACACCAGCACCTTCCTGGACTTGCCGGTCCCGTTAGGAAGCACCACTGCCCCACGCACCTGTTGGTCGGCATGGCGGACGTCGATCCCCAACTTGACAGAGATCTCCACGGTCTCATCAAACTTGGCCGGCGCCGTCTCCTGCACCAACCGTAGCGCCTCCACCGGTTCGTAAGAGGTGGCCCGGTCTATCTTCTCCAGGGCTGACTGATACTTCTTGCCTCGCTTTGGCATGGTTTATACCTCCTCGTGGTATTCGGATTGCTCCTCCCACTATTTCTGCTATTCGACCACTTCGATGCCCATGCTGCGGGCCGTACCCTCCACCATGCGCATCGCCGCTTCCACCGAAGTGGCATTCAAATCCTGCATCTTGAATTCGGCGATCTCCCGCACCTTGGCCCGGTTGACCTTGCCAACCTTTTTACGGTTTGGCTCGCCGGAAGCAGCCTCAATCCCCAGGGCCTTCTTTAACAGGATGGAGGCCGGCGGGGTCTTGCAGATGAAGCTGAAGGTCCGGTCGGCATAGACAGTCACCTCGACCGGGATCACCAACCCTGCATCGCCGGCGGTCCGCTCGTTGAACTCTTTGCAGAACTGCATGATGTTCAGGCCATGGGGGCCGAGGGCGGAGCCGACCGGAGGGGCCGGGGTGGCCTTAGCGGCGTTCACTTGAAGCTTGACGATGGCTGTAACCTTTTTGGCCATCTTTTTCTCTCTTCCCTTCATAAACAGATATCGGCTTTTTAAGCCGCATGCAATAAAACTTCTATATCAGGATTAGGCCAATTTTTCGATCTGCGTAAACTCCAACTCCACAGGCGTCTCCCGCCCGAACATGGAGACCAGCACCTTAAGCTTGCTTTTTTCCGGGTAGATCTCTTCGACGGTGCCGATAAAGTTCTCGAAGGGGCCGGTGATGACCCGCACGCTCTCCCCGAGGTCGAGGTCGATCTTGGTACGCACCTCATCCAGGCCCATCTGGCGCATGATGCTGCGCACTTCCGTCGGCAGCAGCGGGATCGGCTTGTTGCCCGAACCTACAAAGCCGGTGACACCTGGTGTATTGCGAACCACATACCAGGAGTCGTCGGTGAGGATCATCTCCACCAGCACATAACCCGGGAAGATCTTCCGCTTGGTAACCTTACGCTTGCCGTCCTTGATCTCGACCTCGTCCTCCATGGGCACCAGGACACGAAAGACCTTTTCCTGCATGTTCATGGATTCAACCCGTTTTTCCAGGTTGGCCTTGACCTTATTTTCATAACCGGCATACGTGTGAATCACAAACCATTTCTTTTCCATACAGACCAGGGACCCTTAGGCCCCCACCTCCTAGGGAAGTTGCTTCCCGCACCTCTTCAGGCGCTAAACCTATTAAAGGATATACGTGAGAAGTTGGCTGAGAATCGAATCCACTATCCAGATCAGGATAGCCACGACTATAACTGAGCCGATCACCACACTGGTGTAGACTATCAATTCCGTCCGGGATGGCCAGTGCACTTTTTTCAATTCGGCCCAGGCGCTCTGTAAGAACTTGACCGAATCCTTGAAAAACTGGGGCTTGGGCTTCCCGGGCTCCTTCCTGGCAGGCGCCCGCGCCGGTTCTTTACCCTTCCCCGGGACTGCAGGAACACCCTTGGATGCTTCCTGTCCGGGTTTTTCGCCGCCCTTGGCCAGACGCAAAAAGCCCAGCCTCCGGTGCGGGGCTACAGGAACCGCCTGGGCCGGAGTATTATCCTGCGTGGCCTCTGTTTTTATCTTCTCGCCCTGATTCTTGGAACCCTTCTTTGCCTTGATCGTGCCGGCCTTTTTCCCCATGGCGTCACCCTTCATTCCTTTTGGCATCCTTACCCGGTGGCTAACCGCTCCTCCGCATCCGGGCTACGCCCGGACCGAACGGAATGCGGAGTACATAGCCTGAAGAATGCGGAGTACATAACCTTCAGTGGGGGAAAAGCAATCCCCCCTGAAGCTAAGACCCGTTGAACCGTGCTGCGCAGCACGGGCACCGCCCTGGACCGGGCGGCGGTATCCGCTACTTCGTCTCGCGATGCAGCGTATGAGTCTTGCAAACCGGACAAAATTTCTTGAACTCGATCCGGTCCGGGTTGTTCTTTTTATTCTTCTGTGTGGTATAGTTCCTGTTCTTACAGTCGGTGCAGGCCAAAGTGACCCCGACGCGCAAGTTGGCCACCTCCTTACAAATATAACCTTACAAATAAAAAAAGACCGAATCCACTTCAGGCATGCAAACATTGCACCTTACTTTAGCATAGTCCCGCGTCGCCTGTCAATATAAGAGAATCTATTATTTTTATCCCCGGGCCCCTATTTTTTTTCGATTGTGGAATTGCCGCCAGTCATTATCTAGAACCTAAAAAAAGTTCCCTGCAGTTTGGCAGGGAACCTGATCGTCTGTTCTTATCCAAGCACAACCCGCGCCAAACCATGTACCCTAACGAACTCGCTTCGCCCGGGGATCCAGTGGGGGTCTCTGCGCTTCCCCACTGAATTAGAAGATTAAAAGCCGCGCTCCCGAATTCATCTCCCGCTTACAAGTTCTCCGCGTTCCGTTCCTCCGCATCCAGACCTTCGGTCCTCCGCATCTGAGGCTTCGCCTCAGTCCCAAGGAATGCGGAGAGCTGGTCCGGGCAAAGCCCGAGTTCTCCGCATTCCTTTCGGGCCGGGCGAAGCCCGGATGCGGAGGATGCGGAGGAAGCGGGAGACTGCTTCGGTTTTAAAGTTGAATCCGGCAGGGCCAAGGACTGAATGAGGGGATGATCAGGCGCTTACCTCAGCCTTGTTGATCCGCACCACGGCATCAACCGGACATGCCCTGAAGCACCTGGCGCAGCGGATGCATATTTCCTTGTCAATGGCGTATTCAGATCTCCCGTTCACCTTTACATAAACTGCACTGCTCCCGCCGTCATTGTTGCAGACAAACCAGCAGGTAGCGCAGTCCATACAGAGCTCCGGCTTGATCTCGAAATCGAACTTGTACACCTTCTTCTCTTTGTCGGCCATGCTTATTACCCCCTTCCTAAATGTACAGGAATATATAATTCCTTTGGGAACCTATTCGCCAGCCAAATTCAAAATTCCTGCCTTCGAAAAACTTCCAGCTAAAATATCTGACTGTCCTGTTCAACTGGGTCTTGGCTTCATGCACTCCGCATTCTTTCCTCCGCATCTGAGCTTCGCTCAGCCCTGACGGAATGCGGAGTGCAAGGCTGGGCGGCAGCCCAGATGCGGAGGAGGGGGATTGTAACCCCCACTGAAGCCTTATGTACTCCGCATTCTTCGGTCCAGGCCGAAGGCCTGGATGCGGAGGAGCCAGTTAGCACGAAAATAGCATTTTCATACGCGGCTTGTGATGAAGCCCATCATGGGCGGTTAATACAGTGATTACCCGCTCTTGTCCCGCCGCCTTGAAGAGGTGGGGGCATTATGTACTCCGCATTCTTCGGGCCAGGCCGTAGGCCTGGATGCGGAGGAGCGGGTTAGTCATCTGTGGTGAATACCACCCCAAAGAAACGATTGACTTCCTCCGCATGGCTGAAGTCAGGGGATTCCAGGAGCCAAAATTGTGACGTCAAACTATGACCGTCGGCAGGCCCAGCAGGGAGAGGGCGTTCCGGGAGAGGATGCGCTCCCTGTCGTCAGGCAACAGGTCAAGGCCCTGGATGCATGCCAGTGATTCCCCCTGGCTGGCCCAGGGGGAATCGGTGCCGAACAGCACCTTGTCCGGACCATGCTCGCGGATCAGCCGGGCCATGCCTGCAGCACCCAGGGTTGCGAAGGAAAAGGAGGTTTCGAAATAGATCTCTTTCCCGACCAGATAGCGCTTCACGCCTTCCCAGCACAGGTAGCCACCCATGTGGGCGGCAACGATCCGCCCGCCGGGAAACCGGCTCAGCACGCTGGCCAGCCTCTCCGGTGGGCAATGCACCGGCGGAGGCAACCCGAGATCCACACCGGCGTGAAACAGGATGATCATGCCCTCCTGGAGCAGGGCCTCGTAGACCGGCAACATCCGCTCCTCGTCCACAAAAAAGCCCTGGTAGTCCGGGTGAAACTTGATTCCGCTCAGGCCGTCCTCCTTGATACGCCTGATCTCCTCCCGCCAATCCGCCAGGCCCGGGTACAGGGTGCCAAAAAACAGCACCTGTTCCGGCTGCCGGCCCGAACGACGGATAGCTTCCTGCTCCGCCGCCCAGGCGTTGATCGCCCGCACCTGTTGCGGTCTGGTGGCCACCGGCAGCACCACGGACAGGGAGATCCCCGCCTCCTTCATGGAGCGGCGCAGGCCGGAGGTGGTACCATCGGTATACGGTTTTATACCGCCGGTTGCCGCCAGTTTGGGGATCGCCCTCGAGGCCAGGCTGTCTGGAAAACAGTGTGTGTGAAAATCTACCACCATATTGCTATCCCCTGTTCCTGATATATCCATATCAACAGAGTTCTCAGCTTCATGTACTCCGCATTCTTTCCTCCGGATGCGGAGGATACGGCGAAGCGGTTTAGTCCGTGACAAAAGTGTGCCATCCGCGGACGCATTTGTCTAGAAAAAAACAAAAAGCAGAACACGCCGAAGGCGGTCCTGCTCTATTGTCTGGCTCCCCGGGTAGGACTCGAACCTACAACCCTCCGGTTAACAGCCGGATGCTCTACCGTTGAGCTACCGAGGAATAGCAACTCCACGGTATGTATTATACATAGACGGTGACCCCAGTTCAAGAGCCGATCACTGAATCTGCCATGCTGCTTATTTTTGGCAGCACCAAATTTATCATGATCTGGCAAAAGACTCCCGCTTTTTTAAGAGGGAGATGAATGCCAGTCTTGATCAGTACATACATGCGCCACCGTCAGGAAGAAGCTCCAAGAGCGGTGGCACAATTGCCCCCCGCTGCGGCCTAAGCGTCCACCGGAACGTTAACGCTGCCATCAACATCCTGCAGCGATCCGGCCTGTCAGGCGCTGGCCGTCTAGAGGAATCGAGAAGCCCCCGTGAGTCTCGCTTTCACCCTGACCTCTGACGCCTGACAACTGACGACTGAACGGTGCTCCCTCAGGGGACATTCCTCTGGAGAAAGGGACTTCTCGCCGAATCGTTTGTTAAACACTAAGGGAGCACGAAAGATCGTGCTCCCTTAACAATTTCCTGGCGGCGACCTACTCTCCCGGGGAAAACCCAAGTACCATCGGCGCTGGAGGGCTTAACTGCCGTGTTCGGGATGGGAACGGGTGTGACCCCTCCGCTGTGGCCA